>ENA-OQDT01000041-OQDT01000041.1-human-gut-metagenome-genome-assembly--contig:-NODE-41-length-66979-cov-21.494600_pt1 | contig 66979 bp, 48 predicted proteins | sample MGYA00242786_ERZ504617 | MGnify/ENA primary metagenome ERZ504617 (study PRJEB26092, sample SAMD00036337) | human gut metagenome | host: Homo sapiens | study: EMG produced TPA metagenomics assembly of...
GCCCGGATGGTTCATCAGCGCATTGGTGGCCGCGATCGACGGCGCAGTGATCCACTGGATGCAGTCCGCCGGGGCCCCGGCCTTGACCGCCGCGTCGCGCATCACCCGGGCCGCCTCGACGGAGGACTTCTGCGCGCTGGGATGGACCCAAAGATGATGGGATTGCGCGTCTTCATACAGATCAGCGATTTGAACAGGGTGGTGGAGGTGGGATTGGTCACCGGGGGTGACGCCGGGCGACGACCCCCACCGGTTCCGCCACCTCCACATAGTCCTCCAGCTCGTTTTCTTCTATGATGCCGACCGTCTTCTGGCCTTTGATGGAGTGCCAGATGTATTCGGTGGCAAAATATTTTGATGATTTTGTCTTCCACAACGCCGCGCCCGGTCTCCTCATAGGCGAGCTTTGCCAGGCGCACGTGTTGATCCAGACCCGCCAGCGCCATGGCGTGGACAATGTTGTCCACCTGCTCCTGATCCATGTCCATAAAGGCGAGCATGCACTTTGACAGGAGTTTCATATACCGTTACAGCTTTCATGTTATATCCAAGTTTTTTTATTTTTTCATAAAAATACTTTGCCATATTCTCCGCTGTTGGACGAAAATCAAGTTCAATAATTCTGAAATTCTCGCTTTTTAAAGCTTCAAGTGTAGTTTCCTTCAATGAATTCTTTTCTATAATTAATGCGTGATCCATTGAGTCTGCAAGGTCTCTTAAATCTTTTTTCAATTCTCCAAAATCCACGTACATCCCCTTATGCTGAATGTCGTCCTTTAGTTCCTCAGCTTGAACTTCAAGAATAATCTTCCATCTATGTCCATGAAGATTGCTGCATTTTCCATCGTATCCTGCAAGAAAATGTGCTGAGTCAAAACTTGCCTCCGTTTTTAAAATATACATAAACCTTTTCTCCATTTGCTAATATTGCATAAAAAAAACACGGATCCATCTGTACCCGTGCCTTAATAGATTATTTTTCTAAAAAATTCCAATTATAAATTATAAAAATAATAGCCCTGGTTTTATTTAGAGACAGGATGGTACAAACGAACTGTCTTATTAATATACCGTTCAATGATAGCAAATGATTCATAGCTTGTCAATTAAATACTCTTGGTTATCTTGCATCTACAAATTCCGATTGAACAAAATCGCTGCGCGATGGCCTGCCAAGGCTGTGGCGCAGTTTTATTTTTATTAAAAAAGCAGTGGAATTACTTTTCATAATCCGTTATTGTTAAGTTACCACACGAAACAACTGAACTAAGAAAGCTCCACTGCCTATGATAAGAATAACATTTTCTAGTCTCTTCCGCAATCGGAATTATGACGCTAATGCACCTCCAAATAGGTAAATGTAATTATTAACACTACTTATTCTGGAGGTTTTATTATGTATAAAGATATTTTTGAATCCATCCGCAATGAAGCGGAGAAACGTAACCTGCGTGAAAGAACTATTCAACTGTATTGCTCTGATGTCAGTTACTTCCTTCGTTGGATTGGAAAAAATGTTTCTGATCTTACACTTGAAGATGCGGAAAGTTTTCTTACTGCCAAACGTCTGGAAGGCAGGTCTCCTGAAACTCACAATCACTATCGGTCTGCAATCAAGTTCTTATATAAAAAGGTGCTGAAGATTGTCTGGGATGATGACACTGTTCCGGCTATGAAAAGAGAGCGAAATCTTCCTGCTGTTCTATCCCGCGATGAAATAAATGCAATCATTGACGCCACTCCGAATCTGAAACATAAAGCGATTATTGCAACTATGTATTCTTCCGGATTACGTGTATCGGAGGTCGTTCATCTTCATTATGATGACATTTCACGTACCAACATGACAATTCATGTTCGTGAAACCAAAGGCAGAATTGACAGGTATACAATTCTCTCTCAAAAAAATTTAGACCTTCTCACAGAGTATTGGTACAAATGTGGTCGCCCTAAAGATATCCTTTTCCCAAGTTCCTGGTCCGGTGGATATCTTGATATAGCCAGTGTTAACCAGTTCTTTAAGAAAAGTGTTAAACTCGCCGGCATTAACCATCATGTTTCCTCTCATGCGTGCCGTCATAGTTTTGCCAGCCACTTATTCGAAAGTGGCACAGATATAAAATATATCCAGTCCCTTCTGGGACATGTTGATCCTCGCTCTACAGATGTTTACCTTCATGTGAGCAACAAGACACTTCTTGGAATCCGCAGCCCGTTCGACACCCCGGAAAGTGGTGAATCATGAGTAAGGATTGTACGATTCAGGATGTTTTTCATCGTTTTTATTCATCTTTTGAATCCACACATGATATTTCTCCCACTCAGAGAAAAGCCGCTTACCACATCATGAATTGCAAAACCGGTGCCTTTGGTGTGAATGTAAGCGTATGCGAGGACTGCGGCTGCATATCAGTCCACTATAACTCCTGCCGTGACAGATGCTGTCCTATGTGTCAGGAGTTTCCAAAAGAAAAATGGGTGGATGCACGGCGTGAGGATATCTTAGATGCTCCTTATTTCCATGTGGTTTTTACAGTTCCGGAAGAACTCAATCCCATTATCTACAGCAACCAGAAATTCTTATACGCTGCTCTTTATCATGCGGCTTCAGATACTCTCAGTGAACTTGCTGCTGATTGTAAATATCTTGGGACTGATATCGGCTATATCTGTATCCTCCATACATGGGGAAGTACCATGAATTTTCATCCTCATATCCATGCGATTGTTCTTGGTGGAGGGCTGGATGTGAAAAATCATTGGAAAGACAATGGGAAAAATTTTTTCCTTCCGATTAAGGTAATCTCAAAAAGGTTTCGTGGAAAATACATGGCTGAACTTAAGCAACTCTGGGAAAATGACAGGCTTGAATTTCATGGATCGGCTGCACCTTACAAAAACTACTATACTTTCAAGGAATTGTTAAATACCTGCTATGCAAAGGAATGGATTCCTTATTGCAAGAAACCATTTGACGGTGCCGAATCTGTCATCAGATACCTTGGAAAATACACCCACCGGATTGCTATCAGCAACTACCGTATCAAAGACATGACAGAATCTACAGTTACATTTTCTGCTAAAGATTACAAAAACCAAGGGCTTTGGAAAGAGATCACCATATCCGGCGAGGAATTTATCCGGCGATTTTTAACGCATGTTCCTCCAAAACGTTTTGTACGTATCAGGCACTATGGTCTTCTTTCATCCAGAAATAAGAAGAAAAAGATTACCCTATGCAGAAACATCCTTGGCTGCAAAAAATATATTTCCAAGCTGAAAGATATGGATGCACCTGCCATTATCCGTCTTCTTTATAATAAAGATATATGCAAGTGCTCTTCCTGTGGTGGTAAGATTATTCCTCTGCCTACAGAACAACATTTTATAAAACCAAAACCACATATGCTCTGTTAACGTATCATAACTGTATATTTTTTTAGCTTCCCTAGGGAGGCTTATTTCTGGTGTCATAATACAGGACTGAATTATAAATTCTATGTATTTCTATGTGTACACGCTATCCTATTATAAATAGAGTGTCAGAATTAAAAGTCCATATAGAGTTGACGCGCTTTGTTCAACCAGAAAAAATCGAAATTGATGCAAACGAAAGGGCAGTTAATGAAAAGTCTCAATACTGCTTTTTCGTTTGCACCACCTTCGATTCTTTCCTTAACGATTTGTAAAACACATTCTTTTTTACATATGCACAGTATACCACATTTCCTGTGCCTATGCGATAACATTTACTGCTTCTTCCGATATGAACTCATCTTCTCCACAGTAACCTCTGGATAGAAGTAAGTAAGAATCGTTGCTTTGGGAACGCCTGCAGCAAGAGCTTTCTTCACTTCCTCTTTCTGCTCCGGTGTATACGACCAGTGCAGCATTCGATTTGTGATGGTATCCTCCCATTTAGGCTTTTCCCTCTCAGGATTCCTCACAGGCTTAGCTCCAGCACTTTTATGTCCTAATCTTCTCTGAACATATATTATATCTGCGCCCTGTTCAACAAGCATGGTTCCATGTGTGTGCCTTAAACTATACGTATCATAATCCGTTATTACCAGCTGCATGTGCACAATCCTTGAAACATGCTGCATCGTACGCGAACTTACATATGAACCATCTTCACGCCTGCATACAAAATTTACTTCATGCTCTGTACAGGTCTCACCTATTCTGTTTTGCGGAAAAACTGTGTTTCTTCTTAATATTTCATCCGTCACCTTAAAATCTGAATAATAATGTGAATAGTACTCGTCATAATATTCACATGCCCTCTGTTGCTTTTCATATTCTTCTTTTAAAATATCGAGTAGTGTATCGTCTATATCAATCGTTCTATATGATTTATACTTTGGCTCACAGAAATACCAATATCCATTTAACTCCGATGTTCCATTAGTCCTCTTTTTTTCTTCTTCAGTTCTCTTACCAGCATACCACTGTACCTGTCTATTAACTGTTATAGTCTTATTCACAAAATCAATATCATCCCATATCAGCCCAAATACCTCACCCGGTCTCATTCCTGTATGATAAGCTATCTTTAAAGGAATAAAACTGCTCGTACCCTTTGGAAATCTCTCAAATATCTTATCTACCTGATCTTTTTCAAGGAAAATATGCTGCTTAAATCTAGTAGGTCTATCCGGCTGTTTATTCTTTGGGATAACAAGGTTAACTGCCGGTGACGCAGGTATATAATTTCTGTCTACCGCAAAATTAAATGACTTGGTGAGCAAACCCTTAATTGAAGTAACTGTATTCACTGAAAATCCATCATTGTATAAATCTGTAATAAATGCCTGAAGATTATCCTTATTTATAGATTTTATTCTGTATGCTCCCAACTCTGGTTTAATATATAATTTAATTTTTTTCTCGTATCCTTTAATCGTCTGTTCTTTACACGTATTCTTACAATCATTTTCTATCCAGAAATCAAGAAAATCTGAGTAAGAAATATTATTGTCAACAACTACCTCACCAACATTCTCATATTCATACAATGCCTGCCGTCCTGCAGCTCTTGCTTCACGTTTTGTGGCAAATCCGGATTTTGTTCTCCTTCTTCTTTTGCCCCCTTCATGTGCCAATTCAAAACAATACTCATACACTTTCTTACCATTTTTCAAATACCTTTCTCTCACAATTACTTCGCTCATTTAAACGCTCATTTACTTCTCCTTTCGCACAAGAGATATTAGAAATTTTAATAAATAAAAATACAAAAGGCTATGACCTGCGAGGCATAAAATATAACCGGAATTAGTATTCCAAGTCGCCATAAACAATTATTTTTGTCAACCTGCGTCGCCCAAGTCGCCAATATTTCACTTTCCACGTCGCCAATAATTAAATATGGCGACTTGAGGGCAGCGTGCAGCTATTTTTACACCAAATCCATAAAATGAGCTAAAAAAAAGAGACTCATACCAAAAATGATATGAGTCTCCAAAAAGCCTATAGAATCAAGCTTTCTATTTAGAATTTGCCCTCATCAGCAGCCTGCTGAACAGAAACGGCAACTGCTACTGTAGCACCAACCATTGGGTTATTACCCATTCCGATAAGTCCCATCATCTCAACGTGAGCCGGAACTGATGAAGATCCTGCGAACTGTGCATCTGAATGCATACGTCCCATTGTATCTGTCATACCGTATGAAGCTGGTCCTGCTGCCATGTTGTCTGGGTGAAGTGTACGTCCTGTACCACCGCCTGATGCTACTGAGAAGTACTTCTTGCCCTGCTCGATACACTCTTTCTTGTATGTACCTGCTACCGGATGCTGGAAACGAGTTGGGTTTGTAGAGTTTCCTGTGATAGAAACACCAACGTTCTCGTGATGCATGATTGCAACACCTTCCTGAACATCATCTGCACCGTAACACTTAACTGTTGCACGGAGTCCATCTGAGTATGCATGCTCAGAAACGATGTTGAGCTTAGCTGCCTTGTAGTCATACTGTGTCTCTACGAATGTGAATCCGTTGATACGTGAGATGATCTGTGCAGCGTCTTTTCCAAGTCCGTTAAGGATAACACGCAGTGGTTTCTGACGAACCTTGTTTGCCTTCTCAGCAATTCCGATAGCACCCTCAGCAGCTGCGAATGACTCGTGACCTGCTAAGAAACAGAAGCACTCTGTCTCCTCCTCGAGGAGCATCTTTCCAAGGTTACCATGTCCTAAACCTACCTTACGGTGATCAGCAACTGATCCAGGGATACAGAATGCCTGAAGTCCCTCTCCGATTGCTGCTGCAGCGTCTGCTGCTCTTCTACATCCTTTTTTGATTGCGATTGCTGCACCAACTGTGTATGCCCAGCAAGCGTTCTCGAAACAGATTGGCTGGATTTTCTTTACCTGATCGTAAACGTCAAGTCCAGCGTCCTTTGTAATCTTTTCAGCTTCTTCGATTGAGCTGATACCATAGCTGTTAAGTACAGCATTGATCTGGTCTATTCTTCTTTCATATGATTCAAATAATGCCATTGTCGTTCTCCTTTCCTCTTATTCCTGTCTTGGATCGATGATCTTAACAGCACCCTGCTCTGGAGTTACACGACCGTATGATCCTGAAGCTTTCTCCCAAGCTGTGTTAGCGTCATCACCCTTTTTGATAAAATCTGTCATTTTTCCAAGAGAAACGAACTGGTATCCAATTACTTCATCGTTCTTGTCAAGAGCGATTCCTGTTACATAGCCCTCAGCCATCTCAAGGTAACGAACTCCCTTTGCCTTTGTTGCGTACATTGTACCAACCTGTGAGCGAAGTCCCTTTCCTAAATCCTCAAGTCCTGCTCCAACAGCAAGTCCATCATCAGAGAATGCAGACTGTGTACGACCGTAAACGATCTGTAAGAATAACTCTCTCATAGCTGTATTGATGGCATCACAAACTAAGTCTGTGTTTAATGCCTCAAGAATTGTCTTACCCTGTAAGATTTCTGCTGCCATAGCTGCAGAGTGTGTCATTCCTGAGCATCCGATAGTCTCAACTAATGCCTCTTCAATTACTCCATTCTTTACATTGAGTGAGAGCTTGCAGGCACCCTGCTGTGGTGCACACCAGCCTACACCGTGTGTAAATCCTGAAATGTCCTCAATTTTCTTAGAATGAACCCATTTTCCTTCTTCTGGGATAGGAGCTGGCTCATGTTTTGCGCCCTTAGCTACAGGACACATGTTTTCAACTTCCTTAGTGTAAATCATCTTAAGACTCCTTTCGTTATGGTTTTAACATACCCAATTTATTTTCTCATATTTTTTGTCATAAGTCTAGAGTATCATCGACAAAAAACAACAAAAATACAATATTTTTTCAAACAACATTATTATTTTTTAAGAACTACGTTGTCCTTGTCTTTAAAAATGTGGTTTGCAGGAATGACTCCGCGTACTCTTGAAAGCGGATAAATGTTTGAATTTCTTCCTATTACTGTTCCCGGATTGAGTACCGAGTTGCAGCCCACCTCCACATGGTCACCGAGCATAGCGCCGAATTTCTTGCGGCCGGTTTCAATCTCCTCTTTTGTATCGTAAACATCCTTTACGACTACAAGAGTCTTGTCACTCTTTACATTTGATGTAATAGAGCCTGCGCCCATATGTGATTTGTAGCCCAGGATTGAATCTCCTACATAGTTGTAGTGTGGCACCTGTACTGAGTTGAAGATGATTACATTTTTAAGCTCTGTGGAGTTTCCTACTACTGAGCCCTTGCCTACGATTGCGCTGCCACGGATAAAAGCACACTGTCTGATTTCCGCGTCCTCGCAGATGATGAGCGGACCGTGCAGATATGCGCTGTCAAATACTGTTGCGCTCTTTGCCACCCAGATATCCTCGCCTCTTTTCTCATAGATTTCAGGGTCGAGTGTTGGTCCTATCTCCTTGATGAAATCACTTATTCCGGCAAGTGCCTCCCATGGATAAGTGAACTGTGATAAATACTCCTTTGCGATTGTTTCATCCAGATTATAGAGATTTGTTATTTTTGCGTTTTCCATTTTTCTATGTCCTTTCTTTTATTTATTATGTGAAAATTATTGACTATTGTTTTAACTGTCATTTTAATATTTAAACTTAAATATAAGCATTAAACATAAATATAAAAATTCATATTAATTATAGATTTAATAATTAATTATAGGCAGAGCTACTCACCGAACAGCTCATGCGCCGCCGCAAGTGCCGCCTCCGACACATCATCTGCCTGTGCACTATCAGCTGCCATATCAAGACCAGCCAGAAATTCCTCGGGGATTCCCATCTCATTCAGGGTTGTCTCATCCGGCGCATCATCTGCCGTGCTCTGTACTTCAACATTGTTATGTACTTCAGCCGTGCTCTGCACTTCTTCCTCTCCCGGGTTATCGAAATCAAATGATATCTGGTCATCTTCAAACTTAAGGCATGTATCGAATACATTTCCCGCCTTGGAGGTGAAGCCTGTGACCTTCTTTTTGGTCTTTCCTGTGGTAAACAGCTCCGTGAGGATTTCCTCTGAAAGCTCCACCTTTGCCACAGTATGCCAAACATTGACGCCGCACTCACACTCATATTTCCACTGTGTCTTTTTAAGAGGTCTGCCACACTTTGGACAGAGTACATTTGTCTCGATTGGCTTAGGCTTTTCGGGGAAATCAAAGGCTATATTTCCGTCCTCTGTGAGCTTTAGCGGTGCGTCAAACTTCATGCCTGTCTTTGAGACAAATCCTGATATAACTTCTGTCTTTTTCTTTGTCAGAAGCTCCTTAAGGACTGATTCCTTTATCTTGACGCTTGCGACCTTGCCCACCATAAAGCGGCAGCTCTCAGGATCATCACGTCTGTTGTTCTCACATACAAAGCCAAACGGCGCCACCTGGATTTTGCCTCCGCACTTCGGACATACTACATCCTTCACTGTCTTTGGCTCTACATGGTCGAAATCAAACTGGACAGAAAGCTTTTTGTTTCCATCCTCCTTAAGCACCAGGCACGCATCGAAGCGTTTCCCGCTTTTGGATTTAAAGCCTCGTATGGTCTCGGTCTTTTTATCATTAAGAAGCTGCTTTAGGTTTGCGGCTGTGATTGTCTTTCCCGCAATCTGTCCCACCGAAAAGCGGCAGCTTCCCGGCTCGTCGCCCTTGTAGTTCACACATCCATAACCAAACGATGTCTTTTTTATCTGACCACCACAAAGCGGACAGACAACATCCTTTATGATTTCATCCTCCACATTGTCAAAGTCAAATGCTACGACGGTGTGCATTTTCTCACTGCCCTCTGTGACCGGCTCCTTCTTTAAGACGAGGCATGCGTTGAAGCGCTTTCCCGATTTTGATTTAAAGCCCTTTATCGTCTCTGTTCTGCCGTTTGCCATGAGCTCTAAAAACTGTACCTGTGACAGCTGCTTGTCTGCTATCCTTCCAACGAAGAAATGGCAGCCATCCTCTGTCTGTCTGTTATAATTTGCACATCGGTAGCCGTATGGCGATACATATATATCGCCTCCACAGTCCGGACATACAATACCCTCGACCTTTTGCGGCTTTACATTTTCAAAATCAAAGGTGGCTGATACCTTGTTCGTCTGTTCATCCTTGTTGAGCTTTAAGCATGCATCAAAGCGTTTGCCACTCTTCGACTTAAAACCACGGATTGTGTCGGTGATTCCTTCTTCAATCAGCTTTTTGACCTGTTCCTCCGGAATATCAAGTCCTGCCACCTGTCCGATATTAAAATTACATCCTGATTTATCATTTTTGTAATTGGCACAGCCATAGCCAAACGGTGTGGTCACTATTTCGCCGCCGCAGACCGGGCACTTGACACCTATCTTTCGTCTGGCTGCCGCACCTCTTGCATTTTTGCCTGCAAAGCTGCTGATGCGGTCTGCAATCTCAGGGCGCAGATTCTGCTCAATCATCTTTTCTGTCTCTTTGCGGATAAAGCTCTCAAGCTTTCCCCTGTATTCCCAGAAATCCACAGTGCCCCTTGTAATTCCGTCCAGTCCCTTTTCCCAGTTGGCTGTCATCTTTGGATTAAGAAGTGCCGGAACTGTCATGTATACGACCTCAAACACCATCTCTCCAAGGCTTTCGGGTGTGAGTATCTGTGTCTTTTTGTTCAGATTCAGATATCCTATACGGACAAGCTTCTGGATTATCTCCGCTCTCGTTGCTGAGGTGCCTATTCCTGAGCCCTTTATCTGCTCACGAAGCTCCTCGTCCTCGATAAGCTGTCCTGCATTTTCCATGGCAAGCACCATGGAGCCTGATGTATAGCGCTTTGGCGGAGATGTCTTACCAAACTTGATATTATAGCCTTGGCATGCTATCTCATCACCCGCCTTTAGCTTATCGGCAAGCTCAAGCATCACCTTGGGATTTACGACTATCTCATCATTGCTTCCGTTTGCTGTGCTGTTTTCATCTGTACTATCTGCAGTTTCACTGTTTTTGCCAAGTATTCGTGCGTTTGATTCCTCAAACGACTTCTTTTTCGGCGGATTCGCCACCTGTAAATAGCCCTCGCTCTTTAGTACCTTTGATGATGCAAAAAAACTTTCCTTATCCACATCTACGACAAGCTTCACATTCTCATACTCTGCCGGTGGATAAAAAATACTAAGGAAACGCCTGACAATCAGCTCAAATACTGCTCTTTGAAGCGATGTAAGCCCCGAAAGCTCTGTAAGCTGACCTGTCGGAATGATAGCATAGTGGTCTGTTACCTTGCTGTCATCCGTGTACTGCGTATCTGCTATGTTGGCATATAGCCTCTTTTGCATAATATGCTCCACAAAGTCTGCTGTCGGTTCAAAACCTTTAAGCTTGCTTATATTTTTTCCAATCTCCTTTGCCACAGCACTTGAAAGCACCCTGGCATCAGTTCTAGGATAGGTGGTAAGCTTTTTTTCATACAGATCCTGAGCCACCTGTAATGTCTCATCAGGGCTGATTTTAAACTTCTTTGAGCACTCTGCCTGCAGCTCCGCCAGGTTGAAAAGAAGCGGTGCTCTTTTTTTAGCAATATTCTTAACTATAGATTTAACTTTCGCCTGTTTGCCGTTTAATTCTTCAATTAAAGCAAGTGCATCTTTTTCCTCTTTGAAGCCGTTTTCCTTGTATAAAAGCGGTGATTCAAAGTACCTTGAGCCTTCTACAGCCTTCCACTCTGCCTCTGCACCGGCATCCGTAAACCTGCCGATTACCCTGTAAAACGGAGTCTCCTTAAAGTTTCTGATTTCACGCTCACGGATTACTACCATTCCAAGCACACAGGTCATCACTCGTCCGACCGCGATTGCCGTATACGAGCGTGTACCCGCTGCATCGTTTAGCAGATTGCCGTATTTGACCGACATGACACGCGAAAAGTTGATGCCCATCGCATAGTCCTCGATGGTACGCATGATGCCGCTCTTTCCGAGGTTTGCATACGCACTCATCGGCTTTGCCTCTTTTATGCCTCTTAGGATTTCCTCCTCGGTCTGCGAATCTATCCAGACTCGAAGCTCCTCCATGCCTTCCCTGACACCACCAAAGTTTCTGATATTCTCCTCGATGGTCTGTCCTTCTTTTCCGGCATCACCTGCCCAGTAAACTCTGTCAATGTCCTCTCTCTGCAAAAGAGCGTGCACAATATTGTACTGCTTGCGCACGCTGTCTATCACATCATATTTGTATTCCTTTGGCAGAAACGGCAGATCCTCAAGACGCCATTTCTTGTATTTCATGTCGTAGGACTCAGGGTAGACCAACCCGACCAGATGTCCCACGCACCATGAAATCACATATTCTCCATTTTCTATATAACCGTCATTGCGTCCGCTCACCCGCAACACCTTCGCAAATTCCTGTGCCACGGATGGCTTCTCTGTTATTATCAGTGATTTTCCCATAAGCTCCTCTATAATTCATTCATATTGATGAGCTTGAATCTAGGGTCTCTGACCACATAGCTTTGCAGTGCAGGCTCAAAATCCGTTGCCGAAAACAGATAATAGTCATCAGATGTAAGCCTTGCCTGCTCCATAGCCATAGCCATATTCTCGCACATATCCATGGTCATCATTGGCTTGTCCCAGTTGCAGAAGCCGATGATACTCCTTCTATCCTCGCTCTGAGCCACGATGTCTATGCGGCCTGTCTTTCCAATCCATGTACCCACACGCTTTATGGTAAACGGAAGCTGTCCCATCTGATTTAATATAAGCAGATACTCTGTGCAGACCTCCCTGAAATATCTCTCAAGATACGCATCAAGCTCTTTTTCTATATATGTATCATAAAACTCTTCCGGTGAAAGCAGATACAGATTAGACATATTCGGATAGACAAACTTAAACCAGAAATTAACAAATGTGTCTTTTATCTGATATACGCCCTTCTTGGCATTTTCCCATCCGCCGGTCTCAAATGAAACTACTTTTTCCACGATATTGAAGGTGGCAAGATTCTTTAAATATACGCTGATTTTGGCACGCGAAAATCCTGTCGCATGGAAAATATCATTGAGCTTGTTCTCACCTCTTGCGATTGCTGCAAGTATTGTACTATATGCAGAAAGCTCTCGAAGCTCTGCGGCTATAACAGCATCCGCCTCACCATACAGTGCTCCCGATGGTGTCAATACGAGCCTGCATATATTATCCTTAAAGGATTTAGCTGCATCCCACTTATCCAAGTATGCCGGAACGCCACCGATTGCTCCGTAAATTCTCACGATTTCCGCGACCGGAAGACTTTCAAAATGTCTTACAACCTCAAGGAAATTGAGCGATTCAAGCTTCATTTCGGCTCCCTTAAACTGCTCTGCTGCCTCCTGTGTAGCCCAGACTGTAGATGATGTGGCAAGTATTATAAGTACAGGTCCCGGATACAGCTTGTGCTTTTTAAGCTTTGCAACTGCTTCCATAAATGATGCATCCCTCTTTGCCACAAACTGTGCCTCATCGATTATCACGACAAGCTTGGAAGGGCCTCCTGATTTGATTCTCGCGAAGTACTCCTCATATGTCTGTCTGCTCAGGCTCACCTTGTACTGACGGCTTATCTCCTCCCCCATCATCTCAAGCTGATGCTCTGGCGATGCCTGTCTGCATCTGTAGTAAAAGAATTTCTTTCCGTCACAAAATTCCTTTATGAGCTCCTCCTTTTGACAGCCTCTCCTTCCGTAGAGCACTACGAGCTGGTTGCCCGACTCTTTATAGAGCTGCTCAAGTTTCTCCAAATCTGTGTGTTTTGCCTTCATAATATTCCTCCAAAATAATCAACTGAAAATATTATATCACAATTTAACACATATACAAATAGATTTTAATTATAATTTCCGAGCTCCTATTGTAGCTTTCACTTTATTTCTGACAAACATATAGCAGATAGCCTGCATGATGATTGTCGCTATCCATGAACCGGGATATGATATAAACAGGAAAAACAACGACCTGTGGCTTGGAAACAGACCATATATCCAGATAATTCTGACTCCGACTGTTCCTATTATAGAAAGTATCATAGGTACAGTTGAGTATCCCATTCCTCTTAGTGCTCCCGGAAAAAGATCCATGATTCCACATAGGAAATATGGGATTGTAGTAATCGAAATAATCTCAAGTCCTGATTTAATTACCTCACTATTACTTGTATATATGCCAAGTATCTGTGTTCCAAATATGTATGAGGCACTTCCCATCACAAGTGCTACCGCTGTCGTGAGAAACAGACAGTCTATCAGTACCCTGTCCATTCGCTTTTGTTTTCCTACTGCATAGTTCTGGCTTGTGAAGCTCATGCAAGCCTGTGTGATTGAGTTAACCGATACATACAAAAAGCCAAGTATATTGTTTGCCGCCGTATATCCTGCCATGGCTATTGAGCCAAAGGAATTGACTGATGACTGCAGCATGGCATTTGAGACATTTATGACTGTGCTCTGTATGCCGGCCGGGATTCCCACCTGAAATATCTGAACCATATATTCCTTATCAATCGCAAGCTTATTAAAGCAGAGCTTATAGCTGGTATCTGCTTTGCTCAGACAGTATAATACAAGTACGCAGGAAACAAACTGCGAAACAATTGTACCGATTGCAACACCCGCAACACCCAGTTTGCACACTATTACAAAAAACAGATTGAGCAGTGCATTGATACAGCCTGAAATAATCAAAAAGATAAGCGGTCTCTTTGTATCGCCGACAGCACGCAAAATTGCCGCGCCATAGTTATAAAGCATAAAAAACGGCATACCGCAAAAATAAATCCTCATATAAATAGTAGAAAGACCTATGACATCATCCGGTGTACCCATGATTTCCAGCGCACCCCTTGCAAAAATAACACCGACCACGCCCATCACAATACCGCTTATGAGCGCAATCATAATAGCGGTGTGCACCGTCTTAGACATCTCCTTATCCTTGCCTGCCGCATAAAATCGGGCAGCGAGCACATTTGCACCAAGCGATATACCCATAAACAAATTGACAAACACATTGATAAGTGCCGTAGTCGAGCCAACAGCCGCAAGTGATTTGCTGCCACTAAACTGTCCCACGACAATAATATCCACCGCATTGAATGCCAGCTGTAAAATACCCGAAATCATAAGCGGCAACGCAAATGAAATAAGCTTATCCATTATTGAACCGTTCACCATATCAATTTCATACTTATTATTCTTCACTTGTATCTACCTCTAAAATATTATTCTCCTCAGATTATCTATTCTACCACGATAAAATATAAATTCAAGCATAACAATTAAGCCCCCGAGAATAATAAACCTAACAAACCTAACAAAAAAGAGTCCCTTTTAAGGGACTCGACTTTTGAAAATTAAAATCACAGAGTGAGGATTTTCCGTTCAACGCACTGCCTTCACCGGAGAGTACACAGTATGTTCCGAAGAAAAAATATGAACTGCCACGGGTTTCCAACAGGTCAAATGACAGTTTAGACTTGCAAACTACCATAACCTATCTGTAAATAATCCCGTGGCTAACTTCATATTTTTTCTAAGGAATACTACTGTGTGCTCCCCCGGTGCTCACAGCCCACAATCGGAAAATCCGCCCTCCTTAATAAATATTCCAATTAATTGCTAAATCTACTTCTTTGTGATGTAACCCTGTGCCTTAAGAAGCTCTGCACAAAGCACTGCTCCACCTGCTGCACCACGTACTGTGTTGTGTGAGAGTCCGACGAACTTCCAGTCATAGACTGTATCCTCTCTGAGACGTCCGACATTGATTCCCATACCATGCTCATAATCCACATCAAGTGCGACCTGAGGACGATTATCCTCTTCACAGTATCTGATGAACTGCTTTGGTGCGCTTGGAAGCCCAAGCTCCTGTGGTACTCCGCTGAACTTCTCGAGTGCCTCGATGAGCTGCTCCTTTGTAGGATTCTTTTTGAACTTGACAAATACAGCTGCTGTATGACCGTTTAATACAGGGACACGGATACACTGGCATGTGATAACCGGTGACTCTGCAGGAACAATCTGTTTCTTCTCATCATCCACATATCCCCAGAGACGAAGTGGCTCTTTCTCAGATTTCTCTTCCTCTCCACCGATGAATGGAATGATGTTTCCAACCATCTCAGGCCAGTCCTTGAATGTCTTTCCGGCACCTGAGATTGCCTGATATGTTGTAGCAACAACCTCATATGGCTCAAACTCTTTCCATGCTGTAAGAACCGGAGCATATGACTGGATTGAGCAGTTTGGCTTTACTGCTACGAAGCCTCTCTTTGTACCAAGACGCTCCTTCTGATATTTGATAACCTCCATGTGCTGTGGGTTGATTTCAGGTACAACCATTGGCACATCAGGTGTCCATCTGTGGGCACTATTGTTTGAAACTACAGGAGTCTCTGTCTTTGCGTAGTCCTCCTCGATCTTCTTGATCTCGTCCTTTGACATATCAACGGCTGAGAATACGAAGTCAACCTGTGAAGCAACCTCTTCCACCTCATTGACGTTCTTTACGATGATTTTCTTAACTGCCTCAGGCATTGGTGTGTCCATTTTCCATCTATCACCAACGGCGTCCTCGTATGTCTTGCCTGCACTTCTTGGGCTGGCTGCAATTGTTGTTACCTCGAACCATGGATGATTCTCTAAAAGAGAAATAAATCTCTGTCCTACCATTCCTGTTCCACCGAGGATACCTACTTTAAGCTTTTCACTCATTACTCTAATCTCCCTATCTTCTAGATTTTCTTCGACCATGTCATACGTTGACATTAAAATAATATCAAATAACTATGTCAGACGTTTATTATTTCAAACATCTCTTGTCCGTCTGTCGCGTACAACTGTCTTTATAGGAAATATATTACTTGAAACTCTAATGAAAAACAAGGAAAAAACTATATTAAATTAATAATTTTTCTCCCTGTTTTTTATAAAATATGCACAAAAACTACACTTCATCCTGCCAATTTGACTTCATATACTCGTCGTAAACGGCAATTACCTTGTCCATTGATGTCTTTGATGGTGCTCCAACTGTACACCTTGTGCTGACACAGGTCTCCATTGAAATGGCATCAAATACATCCTCCTCAAATACCGGAGAGATAGCCTTGAGCTCGTCAATGCTCATATCGTCGATTGCAATGCCCTTGTCTATGCAGTAAAGCACTATTCTTCCTACAATACCATGTGCATCCCTAAACGGTACACCCTTTTTAACGAGATAATCAGCTGCATCTGTGGCATTTGTAAAGCCATTGTTTGCACTCTTTCTCATCACGTCCTTGTTAAACTTCATTGTATCAATCATTCCTGTAAAAAGTGCGATACATCCCTTTGCAGTGTCGAATGCATCAAATGCCAGCTCCTTATCCTCCTGCATATCCTTGTTGTACGCAAGCGGAATACCCTTCATGGTGGTGAGAAGCGACATGAGCGCACCGTATACACGGCCTGTCTTTCCTCTGACAAGCTCTGCTATATCAGGATTTTTCTTCTGTGGCATGATTGAGCTTCCTGTGCTGTACGCATCGTCAATCTCAACAAACTGGTACTCGTTTGAATTCCATATGATAATTTCCTCAGAAAAACGTGACAGATGCATCATGATAGTTGAAAGAGCCGATAAAAACTCAATCAGATAATCTCTGTCTGACACACCATCCATACTGTTAAGTGTCGGTCCGTAAAAATCCAGAAGCTGTGCTGTATAGTCCCTATCAAGCGGATATGTAGTGCCTGCGAGTGCTCCTGAGCCAAGCGGACAATAATTCATTCTCTTATATATATCGCAGAGTCTTGATCTGTCTCTCTTAAACATCTCAAAATATGCACCCATATGGTGAGCCAGAGTGATTGGCTGGGCCTTCTGCAGATGTGTAAAGCCCGGCATGATAGTCTGTGTGTTTTCCTTCATAATCTTAAGGATAACAGCTAAAAGCTCCTTAAGCTCATCATCAGTCTCCTTCACTGTCTTTCTGGTGAAAAGACGCATGTCAAGAGCTACCTGGTCGTTTCTGCTTCGGCCTGTGTGAAGCTTCTTTCCTGTGTCACCAAGCCTGTCTATGAGTGTAGCCTCAACGAAGCTGTGGATATCCTCATACTTTGAGCTGATTTCAAGCTCTCCCGACTCCACCTCCTTAAGTATCTGCTTTAGGCAAGCCACTATATCGTTGCTCTCTGCCTGTGAGATGATGCCCTGCTTTCCAAGCATCGTGACATGGGCGATGCTGCCCTCTATATCCTCTTTATAAAACTTCTGATCAAATGAAATGGACGCATTGAAATTGTAAACGAGCTGATCTGTCTCCTTTGTGAAACGTCCTCCCCATAACTGTGCCATGAGATTCCTCCTTGATTATTAAATGATGATTTATTTTCATGTATCACAATGTATTGTATAAAAATAAGATGTGATACCGCCGCCTGCTCTAAACAGCCGCTTTACTGTGCTAAATTATATAATAATTTTTGCTGTCACGCAACCACATTTTCACCCACGTGCTGCAATCTCTCTGTCACGCTGCTCCTTGGAAAATACACAGCCGCAGTAGTACTGCCTGTACATATCATACTGCTTTGATATCTCCGTGGACTTTTTATAGCCCTCTTTCTTCTTAAAATCAGAGAAAAGATATCGCACTCCATATTGGCTCTCTAAGTCTTTTCCTATCTCATTGAGCTTTTCGGCATTCTTCAACGGGCTGATGGAAAGTGTCGTAGTAAAAAAATCAAAGCCATGCTCCCTTGCATACTGTGCACTCTCCTCAAGACGCAGCCTGTAGCACTTAAAGCACCTCTCCCCGCCCTCAGGCACAGCCTCCATGCCGCGTGCCATATCGTAAAAGCGCTTGGTATCGTACACACCCTCCACAAAGTGAACCGGATTTTTCACCGGAAACTCATCTATAAAGCGCTTCTGCTCCTGTGCTCTCATGTGATACTCCTCTGGCGGATAAATGTTTGGATTGTAATAAAATACCGTCACATTAAAATACTCCGAGAGCGTCTGTATGCAGTATGTGCTGCACGGCCCACAGCAGCTATGAAGCAAAAGACGTGGAGTGCAGTTATTGTCCACGCAATTTTCTTTTATTAAATCTTCCATTAATTTTTGATAATTTATTTTGTTTGCCATATTATATTATTTCTTTCTTTTCTGCATATTTACTATTCTGATTAATTACTATTTCTGATATAAGCTGCATAATACGAACAAGGGCCGGAAGTCTCCTCCCGGCCCGGCTCATACTAATCCTCTTCTTCATATCCGAACATTAGTCTAAAAATCTTTTTTCCTGTTTCAGTCTTGAATATGCGCTTGTATGCCTTGTCGATTGCACGGTTTCCCGCATCATCCTCATACAGATTTACAAGGAAATCAGCCTCAACGAGTATCTGATAATCAAGACCATCTATATTGTCATATGTGTGATGGTGACCTATGAGAAAACAAATTCTTTCAACTATGTAATTCTCAAAGCCAAGCTGTGAGAGCATCTTCTGGGCGATTATCGGTCCCTCCTGCTCCTGAAGCTTTCCATCGCACCTGCCATACTTCTCCTCCGCCACACGTATGCCGATATCGTGTGTGTAAGCCGCTGCCTCAAGTATAAAGAGCGAGGCATCATCAAGCTCCTCTCCTATACCGATAAGCCTTGCATAGCTGTGCACCTTGGTGAAATGCTGGATTCTCTTTGGATCGCCATCATAGTAGGCAATCATATCCATAAACAAATCGTCTAACTGTTGTTTACTATAACTGTCACTATCCATTTAATATATTTTTCTCCTGATAATATGTTAATTAGTCTCATTGCCGGCTTTGCACCGACAATGATAACATACTACAAAGCGATCATTTTTTCAATATTTTTACACAAATATTTCTTATTTTTTGAAATCACTATGTTGCTAGTCACACTGTTATGCGGGAACAGTAACATCACTACTTTGCATCACGGAAAAATCCCCTAAATGCGAATTCTGACAAAGGCTTTTTGTAAAGCAGCTCTCCTATCAATATCTCAAGCGCCCCACCGACAAAAATAGCAATATAACCAAACAAAGCAATCACCGGCAGACCAAGCGCTGCAATAGTATCGGCAAATCCCATAAATGCCGAATTATCAAGTGCCATAAATGCCGCCATGAACATAACCATAAATAGTATAAAGCCCAGTACAAAGTACTTATAGCATATGCTGGTGTACAGATAAGTTATAAGAAGAATAACATCAAGCATAAAAAGCGTATAGATAATCTGCGTCTTATCTGCCACTCCCATCTGTATCAGAACAACTCTTTCCACCACAAAAATTGTAAATAAAATCAGGTTTATCACTGTGCTGGCAAGCACCGGAATGTATATCTGCAGCTTTTTTTTCAGCGATGTGGACTGGATAAGCTCAGATACATCCATAGACATAATAAGCTGAAACGTGAACATACCACTCATCATAAAGTATACACCGCCTATGATTGAGGTTCCTTTGCTGAATATCTCTGATGCTATTCCGAATATTGCAAAGAATACAAGCATAATCACATTCAGTTTCAGTTTATAACCATATTTCAATAATTTAAATCCTAATTTAATATCTTTAAGCATAATATTCTCCTTTTCAAATATACTTTCAATTTAAAATACCTCTACTCATCAACATATGATCTGCGGATACGCACCACCATATGATAATATGTCGCTGCAATCACACAAACGAGCGTTGCCGCAAGTAAAGGTGCAATAAACTTCAGTGTACCGCCATAAATCAAAACAGCTATACTACCGACAATTGCCGGGCAGACAAATATAAGCGCCAGCAGATAAATATACATTCCCATATCCATGTATCTGAATATATTTAATGAGCCAACCGAAACAATTGAAGATACCATGATGACATCAAACACCGACCAGATATTAATTCCGAATTCAATAAACGGCATTGTGGCGATGAGTACCGTAATCCCGATACGAATCGGTCTGACAAGTATATCAACAAGAACTGCATTTTCAAAATGCTTTACCCCATCAAAACCTGTCTTTAAAAAATGCATGCCAAATGCATTCTTCTTGCACATACAGCCGAAACAGAAATAATCCTGCACCACCTCGCACATCATATAAAAATCATAAATAATTACTACAACTCCTATCCATACCCAAACCTCTTTTGAACAGGCAATCAGCATTGATGTCAGAATTGCCAACAGCGGAATCAGTATATTTGTTATCAGACGATACTTGAAATTAGTCATAACACGGTAATCCCTGATGTATGTTAAAACCACATGTTTTTGTGAAACCTTTTTTTCATTCATACTTCCTGACTTATTTTCCATAACACCTCACCCCGCACTAGCGCATCACAATCTTTGTGTTATTTTTCATGACCGCAACGCTTATCTGGTAAAGTGTCGGAATCTCCTTTGTCACATTAAGTCCTGCGAGCTTATCTATATTTTCCGCTAAGCATATGCCCTCAAAGCCGTACGGATTTTTGGTCATAGAATAAAGTACCTTACCGGCAGCCTCTGTATCTGCTGCATCACCTTTAATCAGGATATATTTTTCCTTCAAATCCTCAACAAAGCCCTGCTCCACAATCTGTCCGTTTTCCATTATAATGGCATAATCGGTGATATTTTCCATATCAGAGATATTGTGTGTAGAGAAAAATACGCTGCGCTTACCGTTGCCCTCATGGATATACTCGCCAATCATCTGACACAGCTTATCTCTCATCAGCGGATCAAGCGGCGATGCCGGCTCATCCAGCAAAAGAAGGTCTGTCTTTCGCGCCATGACTCCTGCCAGCATGAGCTTCATCTTCATACCATCCGAAAATGAACTGTTGGCCTTCTTCATATCAATGCTGCCATGTGAAAATATTGCAAGCTCCTCACAATATCTATGAAAATCATCTGCGGAAAAATCCTCAAACATCAGCTTGCTGATTTCCTCGATATCCTTAACCGTCCACTGTGGCAGATAGTATTTGCCCGGTCCTGTGTAGCCTATGCGGTTTTTAATATCTCCCGAGTTTTCCTTCTGTTTGTCAGAATACTGTCCAAAGTATGTGATTTCACCTTTATAGTCAAGCCTGATTCCTGCTAATATATTTAAAAGTGTTGTCTTTCCTGCTCCGTTTTCTCCGATTAAGGCTGTGGCAAAGCCCTGCGGTATTGCGAAATTCTCCACATCCAGTGTGAAGTTTTTAAGCTTCTTTGTGATTTTTGCTGCCTCAATTGCATTCTTTGTTGTCATTTTCATTCCTCCTGACTCGTTTTCATATCATTATTTAAATATGAACTAATTCTTACTTAAATTTTTCATTGTTTATAGCTATCCATAATCATTATATTAAATAAATCTTGATATAATTTGTGCTACAAACTCCATTAATAGCTGACCTAATGCTGTCATCACTATATTTATTATACTCATAACCAATCTACTCCTGTCATTCTACATCAAGTAATGCCTCAAGCATTCCCTTAAGCTCGTCGTTTGAGATTCCGGCCACCTCAGCCGCGGCTATCGCGTCTGTCAGCGACTCCTCCACCTTGCGCAGGTGCTGTTCCTTTATCATCTCGCTGTCCTGTGCATTGACATAAAAGCCCTTGCCCTGCGCCGCTGTGATAAGTCCCTCATCTGCAAGCTGCTCATAAGCCTTCATCGTGGTTATCACACTGATTTTCAGGTCCTTTGCCAGCCCTCTTATCGACGGAAGGAACTCCCCCTGCTCATACCTGCCGGCCAAAATATCTGTCTTGAAGCTGTCCGCTATCTGCTGATAGATGGGCACTCCTGAATTTTGCATCAGCTTCATATGCTACCTCCGTACTGTATTTATTAACTGTTTATGTGTTATATATACACTATATACATTTTAATGTCAATACCTTTCTATAATTATCTCTCTAAAAATGTCAACTCAAAATTTTGATTTGACATACACTCTTATATCTGATAATATAATATAGCTTGCCGATATGGCTCAGTAGGTAGAGCGACGCACTCGTAATGCGTAGGCCACCGGTTCGATCCCGGTTATCGGCTTCATACATAAAAAACACCTCATTCAATTATCTGAATGAGGTGCTTTTTTTATTACAAAAATCCCCTTGACATTTATAAAAAATATATTAAAATTATCTCGTTGGTTTATTTTTAGTAAACAAAAAATCTATTATTAAACCTACAGTAAATATAACATAAAATGTATTAGAAAAGGAAGTAAACATGGATATCGGACATCGTATGAAGGAGCTTCGTATCCAGTACGGACTTACCCAGCAGGAGCTAGCTGACAGGGCTGAGCTGACGAAGGGATTTATCTCCCAGCTCGAGCGAAATCAGAATTCACCGTCAGTCGGCACCCTGCTTGATATCATCCAGTGCCTGGGTATGACACCGGCGGAGTTTTTTACGGATTCGGAACCTGAGCAGATTGTATACAAGGCAAACGACTATTTCGAGAAAATTGACGAGGGAAAAAACAGCAAGGTGGAATGGATCATTCCAAACGCACAGACCCGCTCCATGGAGCCTGTCAGGCTCACTCTTCATCCGGGTGGCAGTTCTGAAATATATCTGCCTCAGGAGTGTGAGGAGTTTGGATATGTGATAAAGGGCACAGTGAAGCTTTGCTATGGTGGCAAAGTGCACACCGTAAAGGCCGGTGAGTCCTTTTATTTTAAAGCCGGTAAGAAGCATTTTATTGAAAATAAGTCTTCAAAGGATGCTGTGCTCATATGGGTCAGCAATCCTCCAAGCTTCTGACGCTTCCCCTGCAGAAGCTCTTTTATAGGGCTGTAATTACTGCCTGCCGCATTTTTAGTGTGTACAGCAGCAAATTATAAACATACAGTTCCTACCAGTACTATAATTACACGAGAAAGGTTTACACCATGGGAAAGAAATTAATTGATTTTATCGATATCACAAAGTCGTACAACGGCAATGTTGTACTCGACGATTTAAATCTATACATCAGAGAGAATGAGTTTCTGACGCTGCTTGGACCATCCGGCTGCGGAAAGACCACTACGCTTCGCATGCTCGGCGGCTTTGAGACCCCGGACAAGGGAAAAATCATGTTTGATTCAAAGGACATCACAAATGTGCCTGCAAACGAGAGAAATCTGAACACTGTTTTCCAGAAATACTCTCTTTTCCCTCATATGACAATAGCTGAAAACATCGCGTTTGGTCTCAAAATAAAGAAAAAAAGCAAGGCTTACATAGATGACAAAATAAAGTATGCATTAAAGCTCGTCAATCTCGACGGCTTTGAAAACCGCTCTGTGGATTCTCTTAGCGGAGGCCAGCAGCAGCGTATTGCTATCGCAAGAGCTATTGTAAACGAACCTAAGGTACTGCTGTTAGACGAGCCGCTTGGTGCTCTCGACTTAAAACTGCGCCAGAGCATGCAGTATGAGCTCATCCGCCTCAAAAACGAGCTGGGTATCACCTTCGTCTATGTCACACACGACCAGGAGGAGGCTCTTACCATGTCTGACACCATCGTTGTTATGAATCAGGGCTATATCCAGCAGATTGGCACACCTGAGGACATTTACAATGAGCCTGAAAACGCCTTTGTTGCTGACTTTATCGGACACAGCAATATCATCGACGGTATTATGATAAAGGATAAGCTTGTCGAGATACTCGGTGTAAAAATGCCTTGTGTGGACGAGGGCTTTGGTGAGAACACGCCTGTCGATATAGTCATCCGCCCTGAGGATGTGGAGCTGGTGCCTGCGGAGGACGGCTACATGCAGGGCGATGTCGTGTCAAATATCTTCAAGGGAGTGCACTATGAACTTGAGGTAAAGGCAAACGGCTACGACTGGATGGTACACACCACCAAATATGTAGAGGTCGGCAGTCATGTGGGTATCAGGGTGATTCCATTTAACATCCAGGTAATGCACAAGCCTGAGTCCTCAGATGAAAAGGCGGTGGAGATAGATGTCTAAAATAAAGAAACAGCTGCTCGCAGGGCCGTACCTCATATGGATTATCGGATTTATCATATTTCCGCTTTTCATGATTGTGTACTATGCATTTAAAGGCTCTGACGGAGGCTTCACATTTGAATATGTGGCTGCAATAGCACAGCACACCAATATCAAGGCACTGCTTTTATCCCTACGGCTTGGAATCATATGCACTATAATATGCCTGGTGCTGTCCTATCCGCTTGCGATGATTTTAAACGGCTTAAAGATTAAAAACCAAAGCTTTGTGGTATTTGTTTTCATGCTTCCTATGTGGATGAACTTTATGCTTCGAATACTCGCATGGAAACAGCTTTTGTCCAAAAACGGTGTCATCAACTCGATACTCACCACTCTCGGACTGCCAGGCTTCAACATCATGAATACCTCCGGAGCAGTCGTGCTTGGCATGGTCTATGACTTTCTGCCATTCATGCTGCTGCCTATATACAACTCCATGACCAGAATCAAAAACGACTGGATTGAGGCGGCTCTTGACCTCGGTGCAAACAAAGTCACAATATTTTTCAAGATTATACTGCCACTTACAATTTCCGGTGTCATAAGCGGAATCGTAATGGTTTTCGTGCCATCACTCACATCCTTTGCCATCTCACAGATACTCGGTGGCGGCAAGGTCCTGCTCATCGGAAATATCATAGAACAGGATTTCGTCCATGGCTCGCAGTGGGTCGCAGGAAGCGGTCTCTCACTCGTGCTCATGGTATTCGTATTAATCAGCATGGCACTCGTCAATCTGTTTGATAAGGAAGGAGACCAGAGCGCATTATGGTAAAGAAAATAGCATCCAGGGTATATATGGGACTGATTTTTTTGTTTCTGTATCTACCTATCGTTGTATTAATAGTACTCTCCTTCAACAACTCCAAATCCAAGGTTAAATGGGGAGGCTTCACGCTCGACTGGTACATAAAGTGCTTTCAGAGTGAGCGGATTATGTCGGCATTTTCTACAACACTGCAGATTACGCTGCTTGCAGCTGTGATTTCTACAATAATAGGAACTCTCGCAGCCATGGGTATAAGCGCCATGAAGAAACGTAACCAGACAATCTATCTGGGCGCTACAAACATCCCGATGCTCAATGCAGATATCGTGACCGGTATCTCAATGATGCTTTTGTTTGTAAAATTCATGAATCTGGGCTTTGTGACAGTGCTTATCGCACACATCACGTTCAATATCCCTTATGTGATACTCAATGTGCTTCCAAAGCTCAAGCAGACCAACAAATACACCTATGAGGCCGCACTTGACCTGGGCGCATCACCTCTATATGCATTTTTCAAGGTCACCTGGCCTGAAATAAGCCCCGGAGTGTTCTCCGGCTTTATGATGGCGGTCACAATGTCACTCGATGACTTCTCCATCACCTACTTTACGAAGGGTGCCGGAGTAAACACACTCTCAACCATGCTCTACACAGAGTTGAAAAAGGGTGTAAAGCCGGAGCTGTATGCTCTGTCAACCATACTTTTCTTCACAGTGCTGCTGCTTTTGGTTGTGGTAAACATCAACTCAAACCAGATACCTGTCAGCGCTGCAAAGAAGCCTGCAAGGGCTAAAAAGCTGCGCATCGTAAAGCGTAGTGTGAGCATCGCAATTGTTGCAGTACTCGTAATCGGCTGCTTTTCGGTATTTACCATAAGCGCCGGAGGCACGAACAATGACAATGCCATAACAGTGCTAAACTACGGTAAATACATCGATGAATCCGTGATCGACAGCTTCGAGCAGGAAACCGGAATCACCATTAAATACGAGGAATACGAGGAGCCTGAGGAGATGTACACAAAGTACAAGTCCGGTGCCATCGATTACGATGTCATCTGCACCTCTGACTACATCATCGAGAAGCTCATAAGTGAGGGTGAGGTCAACAAGATAGACTACAGCTCAATGCCAAACTATCAAAATGTAAATCAGGATATAATCGACATGTCCGCATCCTTTGACCCGACACATGAGTATACTGTGCCTTATTTCTACGGCACACTCGGCATACTATACAATAAAAAGCTTGCTGATGCATCAGACCTAAATACCTGGGACTGCCTGTGGAACGGCAAATACAAGGACAACATGATTATGATTAATTCTGTCCGTGATGCCTTTACTCCTGCCCTTCGCACACTTGGCTATTCAATAAACGAGACAGACACAGCAAAGCTCGATGAAGCATTCGATATACTAAACAAGCAAAGCAGTGATGTGCTCGCCTACTACGTGGATGAGACCTGCGATGAGATGGTTGCGGAAAATGCTGCAATCGCAGTGTGCTACTCCGGTGAGGCTGCTGCAGCCATGGCTGAAAACGATAACCTGGACTATATCGTACCAAAAGAGGGCTCAAACCTCTGGATTGACTCATGGTTTATTCCAAAGACATGCAAGAATAAAGAGGGCGCACAGGAATTTTTGAACTATATCTGCAGTGATGAGCCGGCACAGCTCAACTTTGAATATGTATACTATGCATCACCTATCCAGTCTGTCATCGACAGCCAGGATGCAGAAACGAAGGAAAATGAGGCGATTAATCCGCCTTCCGATATGCTCAAAAACTGTGAAGTATACAGAGCCTTAAATGATGATGACGCAACTCTTTACAACACACTGTGGCAGAGGCTCAAATCGGATTAAAAATGGATTGCGCAGCTATATTTTGTATGATGTCACAAAAATGAAGTCTTAAAATTGTACAAAAATACATATTGCAAACTTCAACAAACAATGATAGAGTAAAACCCACGAAGCGCCCTGCTTCGTGGGTTTTACTTTTCCACGAGATCCGATATTTTTATGCTCCGCAAGGAGATTCATGAAATACACGGAGTTTTTACATACTATAGAAACAGAAATAACCGCAAGACTTGACAATAATTTCAAGCTTACCATCCATCCTGTCAAAAAGAACAACGGGATGATCTACGACGGATTGGTGATTATCAATCCCAAATTCAATATAGCACCGACTATTTATCTCAATCCTTACTACCATTGGTATCTTGATGGTGTATCCATTGATTCTATTCTCGATGCAATTTTATCCACCTACAATGATTTCAAGCCAACTGAAGATTTTGACATAAGCTTCTGTGATGATTTTTCCAAGGTAAAGGAGAAAATAATTTTCCAGCTCATAAGCTACGACAAAAACCAAAAGCAGCTAAAGGACGTGCCCTATATCAAATATCTGGATTTTGCCATCATATTTGAAGTATATGTAGGAGCGCAGCTGCCTGAATTTGGCACCATTACAGTCACAGATGCGCTTCTGTCACGCTGGGGCATAGATACAGAAACACTAATCCGCGCCTCAATGCAAAATACCCCAAGGATACTTCCATGCTCAATAATCAACATGGCAGAGTTTCTTGCCAAAAAATGTCCGGGCTATGCCAATCAGATGCGCGCAGTCTGTGATTTTGACAGCCTGCCTATGTATATCCTTACAAACAGCAGGCAGACAAATGGTGCATCCGCCATACTCTACCCGGGTGTGCTAAGCTCTCTGGCAAAAAAGCTCGGCGGCAATATGCTGCTCATACCAAGCAGTATCCATGAGTTTCTGGTAATGCCGCTGGATAGCGATATAGATGTCTGCAACCTAAGCGAATTCATCTGTGAGGTAAACTCTACAGAGGTACGCGACGAAGAAGTACTCGGCGAGAGGTATTACATATACGATAGTAAAACAGACACTGTCTACTGATAATCATATAACCTGATAATCATACGCGATAACACAAAATACCGGATATCATATCATAGATATGTATCCGGTATTTTACTTTCTAAGAACATAGTTGTAAATTCATGAAAGTTATTGGCCTGTTATTTGCAGAGCAATGTACTAGTTGCCAAGCAGCATGTCGTAAAGCTTCTCATACTCTTTCGCAGATACCTTCCATGAGAAGTCATGCCTCATGGCGCGCTGCATCATCTCCTGCCATCTGTCCTTATGGTTTTCAAACACATCAAGAGCATATTTGATGACATGCAGCATATCATGCGCATTATAATTGGCAAAGGAAAAGCCATCGCCCGTATTCTCGTACTCATTGTACGCTGCTACAGTGTCCTTAAGACCACCGGTCTCCCTGACTATAGGCAGCGTACCATATCGCATAGACATGAGCTGGCTCAAGCCGCACGGCTCAAAAAGAGACGGCATGAGAAATGCGTCACAGCCTGCATATATCTCATGTGCATTTTCCTCTGAGTAGCCGATATATACTCCAAGCTTCTGCGGATACCTGCCATGGAAATAATTAAACATTTCCTCGTACTGCTGCTCTCCTGTGCCCTGCACTATAAACTGTACATTCATGGTGGAAAGCATCTCCTCCATCACATATGCCACCAGATCAAAGCCCTTCTGATTTGTCAGACGCGAAACCATTCCAATCAGCATGACATCCTTATCCACAGCCAGACCATACTTCTCCTGCAGCTGACGCTTATTAACGACCTTTCCACTCAATTCCCTTACAGAAAAATGCTTATCCAGATATGTATCCTTCATAGGATTAAAGACATCATAATCTATACCGTTTACAATGCCTCTCAAATGCCTGCGCCGCTCAAGCATCAGGCCATCCAGGCCCTCTCCGCCCTCAGGTGTACAGATTTCATCTGCATATGTCGGACTGACAGTCGTAATCTCATCTGCATATACTATGCCGCCCTTTAAATAATTAGCCTCACCATAGAACTCCAGCTCCCCTGAATTAAAAATATGCTCCGGAAGTCCTGTAACATCAGCCACCTCTTTAATCTTCCAGCGCCCTTGAAACTTCATATTGTGAATGGTAAAGACTGTCTTTATACCGGCATAGAAATTGTCTGAGCCGTACACTGTCTTTAGAAAAACCGGCAAGAGTCCTGTCTGCCAGTCATTACAATGTATCACATCCGGGGCAAAATCTATAACCGGCAAAGCCTCAAGCACCGCCTTTGAAAAGAAAGCAAATTTCTCCACATCCATCGTATATATTGTTGTATGGCTTATCTCCTGCAAAGTAAAACTCATTGTCCACAAAATAATATGTCACACCATCATACTGCGATGTAAAAATCCCCACATACTGCCTGCGCCAGTTGAGATTGACATAAAAATGACAGACGAACTTAAGCTGTGGCAGTAATTTATCATCCATACATTTGTACTTCGGAAGTATAACTCTCACGTCATATCTGTCCTTGTCAAAATATTTTGGTAAAGATCCCACTACGTCAGCAAGTCCACCTGTCTTCATATAAGGTATTGCCTCTGATGCGGCCATTAATATTTTCATTTTGTCCATGCTGAAACCTCCCCCAGATTACAGTTATTTAAACAACGATTAATCTGATAAAAAATATAGTATACATCCTGAAACCAATAGAATGTATACTATATTATATCACGCGGGAGTACATTTTGCCCAGTAAATTTATCAAAACGTGGTTTTATTTGTCTATAATGACGATTTTTACATCCCTAGACGTATTTTGTCTGTAATCAGGGCAATAAACTCCGAATTGGTAGGCTTGCCCTTACCATAGTTTACAGTGTATCCAAACATGGAGTCTATCGTATCCATCCTGCCTCTGCTCCATGCCACCTCGATAGCATGCCTTATGGCTCTCTCCACCCTGCTTGAGGTAGTCTTGTACTTCTTTGCAATAGTGGGATACAAAAGCTTTGTGATAGAGCTAAGCATTTCCATATCCTCAACGCACATCACTATCGCAGTCCTAAGATACTGATATCCCTTTATATGAGCCGGAACACCTATCTCATGAATGATATCCGTCACCTGTGTCTCAAGGGATTTTTTCTCCATATATGTATCATCAAGTGGCTCAGTGTCACCGGATGCTCTCTTTACATACACAAGTACCACATCAGAACCGGCATTACCGTTTATCATGCTGTATGCTTCATCACTACTTCTTGCTGTTCCTAAAAACTCCATGCCCTTTAATAAACTCTGCATGTTTTTCTTTTCGTCTGCTACTGCGACATTTAAAGTGCTCATCAAACTCTCCTATGCCGCCAATTACTGTCATGTCAAAACAAATTGTATGCTTTTATGATAACACATTTTGTCGAATTTTGTCGAGAGCGTATTTTTTTTAAAATTTTATGTAACCATTCAGCCCAACGCATATTTGCAAAACCACACGATACCCATGCTTTCTCTATTCTTCAAACTGAGAGTTATACAGCTCTGCGTAAAATCCGTTCTTTGCAAGAAGCTCATCGTGTGTACCCTGCTCGATAATATCTCCGTCCTTCATGACAAGAATCATATCGGCATTCTTGATAGTAGACAGCCTGTGGGCGATGACAAAGCTTGTTCTGCCCTTCATCAGATTGTCGAGTGCCTTCTGGATACGGATTTCTGTACGTGTATCGACAGAGGATGTGGCCTCATCAAGGATAAGGATTGGATTGTCTGCAAGAATGGCTCTTGCTATTGTCAAAAGCTGCTTTTGTCCCTGTGACACATTAGAAGCATCCTCGTTGAGCTCCATATCATAGCCACCCGGCAATGTCTGGATAAAGTGATGCGCATGTGCTGCCTTTGCTGCCGCGATGACCTCCTCATCTGTGGCATCCAGACGGCCGTAGCGGATATTTTCCATAATGGTGCCCTTAAAGAGCCATGTGTCCTGCAATACCATGCCGAATGCATCTCGCAGATCGGCTCTGTTGTAATCCCTGATATCATGTCCATCTACAAGAATGGCGCCTGAGCTTACATCATAAAATCTCATAAGAAGCTTGACCATGGTAGTCTTTCCCGCTCCTGTCGGTCCAACGATAGCAACCTGCTGTCCCGGCTTTACCTTTGCAGAAAAATCATTGATGATGATCTGGTCAGGATTATAACCAAAGTGTACATGCGAAAACTCTACACTTCCCTCGATATGGTCTGGCTTTACAGGATTTTCCACGTTATATCCTCTTCTCCTCCTCGAGGAACTCAAATACACGCTCAGATGCAGCCGCCATCGACTGAAGCTGGTTTGCCACCTGCGCTATCTGCTGGATTGGCTGTGTGAAATTCTTCACATACTGTATAAAAGCCTGGATATCACCGATTGTGATGACATTCTTTATGGCAAGTATACCACCTGAGATGGCTACTCCCGCATATCCTAAGTTTCCTACAAACTGCATGATAGGCATCATAAGTCCTGAGAGAAACTGCGATTTCCAAGCGGATTTGTAGAGCACATTGTTGGCCTCCTTAAAGGTCTTTACAGTCTCTGCCTCTTTATTATATGCCTTTATGACGAGGTGGCCTCCGTACACCTCCTCGACCTGTCCGTTTATGTGTCCCAGATACTCCTGCTGCTGTCTGAAGTATTTCTGTGAATGCTTTATGACAAACGAAATAAGTATCATCGAAACAGGCAGGATAACGAGTGAAATCAGCGTCATGAGCGGTGAAATAGACAGCATCATGACCAGTGTACCAACCAAAGTGGCAACAGATGTAATAATCTGTGTGATACTCTGGTTCAAACTCTGTCCGAGTGTGTCCACATCGTTTGTGATACGCGAAAGTACCTCACCGTATGTCCTTGACTCGAAATACTTCATCGGCATACGGTTGATTTTGCTCGTGATGTCCTTACGCATCCTATAGCAGGTCTTCTGCGTGATGCCTGTCATGATAAGCCCCTGGACAAACATAAAGATGGCACTCACCACATATAAAGCCAGCGTAAACAAAAGAACCTTTGCAATATAATCAAAATCTATGCCGCCTGTTCCCGCAATCTTGTTCATGAGTCCCTCGGCAAGCGCAGTGGTGGCTTTACCCATGACCTTCGGTCCTGCAACGGAGAAGACAGTCGAAACTGCAGCAAATATCATAACCGCAATTATAGCAGCCCAGTATCTGCCAAGGTACTTTATAAGCTTCTTTGTAGAGCCCTTGAAATCCTTGGCCTTCTCTGTAACCATTCCGGGGCCTCTGCCCATTGGCCCTCTTGGCCTCTTAGGAGGCATCTTGAACTGTTCGTTATTGTTCTCACTCATTTTACATGCCCTCCTTTTCATTATCTAAGCCTGATACAGCCGAAGTATCTGTTGCTGTTTTTGTTGCAGTATCTGCTGCTTTATCTGTTGCAGTTTCTGCCACCTTATCATCAAGTCCAAGCTCCTTTGCAGAAAGCTGTGACTGTGCAATCTGCATATATACATCGCAATTTTTAAGAAGCTCCTCATGGGTGCCTTTTCCTACGATTTTACCGTCATCGAGCACGAGAATCTGGTCAGCATGAATAATCGTGCTGATACGCTGTGCCACGATAATGACGGAAGCATTCTCTGTCACCTCAGATAGGGCTGCACGAAGACGCGCATCTGTCTTCATATCAAGTGCTGAGAAGCTGTCATCAAACACATAGATATGAGGATCCTTTGCAATAGCTCTTGCGATGGCAAGCCTCTGTTTCTGACCACCGGACACATTTGAGCCGCCCTGTGCGATTGAGCTGTCATATCTGTCATTCTTTGTCTCTATAAACTCAGAAGCCTGTGCGATATCCGCTGCCTTTTTTATCTGCTCATCACTCGCGTCTGCTTTACCAAAGCGCAGGTTTGAGGCGATGGTTCCTGAGAAAAGAATACCTTTCTGCGGAACAAAGCCTATTGACTCGCGAAGCTCGCTTAGTGTGTAGTCTCTGATATCGTGTCCATCAAGCTCTATTGAGCCTCCCGTCACGTCATAGAAACGCGGAATCAGGTTTACAAGTGTAGACTTTCCACAGCCGGTACTTCCGATGATAGCTGTGATTTTGCCCGGCTCCGCCACAAAATCAATGTCTGAAAGCACATCCTCCTTTGCTCCCGGATATCTGAAATCCACATGGTTGAAACGGATAACACCTCTGTGATCAGCCTCAGTAACAGGCTCCTTTGGATCATTTACAGTGCTGTTTGTCCTTATGACCTCATCGATACGCTCTGCCGCAACACCTGCTCTCGGAAGCATGATTGACATGGCTGAAAGCATGAGGAATGACATAACAATCATCATGGCATATGTAATAAACGCAGTCATGGTACCTACCTGCATAGAGCCCTTGTCTATTCTGCCTGCTGCAATCCACACGATACCAAGTGTGATGCAGTACATGATCATGGACATACCCGGCATCATAAAGGTCATGACACGGTTTGTAAACAGCTGTGTGCGTGTAAGCTCACGGTTAGCCTCATCAAACCTCTTTTCCTCCTCCTTCTCACGGCCGAAAGCCCTGATAACGGAAAGACCTGTAAGAATCTCACGCGAAACAAGGTTTACCCTGTCTACAAGAGTCTGCATAATCTTGAACTTAGGCATCGCAATGCCGACCAGTGTGAAAATAAAAACCATGATGGTAGCAACCGCAATGGCAATCACCCACTCCATGCCGGATTTGGTCTGCGCCACCTTAATGATACCACCGATACCAACGATTGGCGCGTAAAGCACCATACGAAGCATCATAGTAGTAACCATCTGAATCTGCTGTATATCGTTCGTGCTTCTCGTAATAAGTGATGCCGTAGAGAATTTGTTAATCTCGGCATTTGAAAAACCTACAACCTTTGAAAAGGTCTTCTCCCTCAAATCCCTGCCGACAGCGGCACCGACCTTTGAAGCCGCAAAACCTACAACACATGCTGCTATAAGCATAATTGCTGCAAAGGCTGCCATCTTGGCGCCTGCCTTCCACAGATAAGCAACCTGATTGGCATCCACGTCGATTCCTGCATTCTCATCACACTTTGTCGCAAAAGTTACACCCATGGACTTTAAAGTAGCTGAACCCACCGCATCGATTTTGTCCTGCACCTTGCTTCTTATCTGCTTTATCATGTTATCATCGAGCGCTGCTGACTGCGGGATAGCTGATGCATCCACATCCATCTGCTCCCCCGACTGAAAAGCCTGATATGCCATGACAAGAGGAACCAAAAGCTCCTCATCCAGCTCATCAAGTGTGTCAGAATCAGCTGTCAGCTTGTATTTTGTCACACTGTCATCAGATTTTGAAGCATCCTGCGCCTCATAACAGTCTGTAAATTTTTCTTTCTCGTCAGACAACATAAATGTCTGTGCCATCTGATAATCCTCCGATGTAATCTCCTTTGGCAGGATATGCTCAATGCCGTGATCCTGAATACCCACATCAATGATGTCTGATGTGTACGCAGGCAAAGCCAGGTCACAGTAAGCCTGTGCAATGAGGAAAACAAAAATTAATAAGATCCATCGCCAGTATGGAATCAGGTTTTTGAAAATTTTACTCATAAACGTTTCCTTTCTTTCCGGTTAATTATCCCCCATACACGAATGCAAAAATATCCGCAATCGTGCGCATACTATCTATTTTATCAATTAGCGCGGATAATTCAATAAAGAAAGTATAAAGAAACGGTAAAAAAACAAGGACCATACGAGCTGATTCTCAGCTCATATGGTCCTTGCTATATAGAAAAATATATTATATACACTAATCCAGGTCTGCAAGACCTACACGCTGTATCTGGAAGGTCTTGTATGCCTTGGCTGTTGTGGTCTCTTTATCCCCACCACTCGCCAGTGACTGATAAATCTTACTATATCCTACGGCATAAATCTTTATAGAATTATTTCCCTCCGGTAAAGTGTCCAATGGTACCTTTACCTTATATGTTTTATTATTTTCAAAGAAGTCCCTTGGATCTTTATTTAATTTACCGTTTTCTTTACTGTCATTTATCAGTTCATTTTCTGTTCCATCATTATTCAGTGAGTAGATATCCCAGTTCATCTTCTTTAAGTAAATCTTATCATCTCCGGTGCCAATCGTTTCATCATTTGGATTTTTTTGTGGATCCTCGATATAAAATCCCATATAAACAACAGTTTTATCATCAATCTGATTACGTACGAGGTTTGAATCCTTTACCGTAAAATAAACATCCTGCGTACTATCTGCACCATCTAATCTGGCATCTGCTTTATTAGCTGCATCTTCTTCAATGGCATCATCAATAGTTGCATATAATGTAGATATGTCATTTGAATCGGTATCAGCATTCTCCTTAAGATAAATTGACGGCTCATAAACTGATGCACTATATGCAGCAATCATAGTGTTTATATAAAGCTTCAATTCATCCTCATTATTTGAGAAATCAGAATGTCCTACACCTGAGTATGTTACATTTCCCATTGTGTAAATATAATAATTATTTCTTACATCCTTTGGAGACTGCTCATAAATTCCATGGTTTGACAAGGTATACCATACAACAATATCACTCTCACCATCACCATCAGCATCCTGATTCATATCCAGCTGGTAGTACTGCTTATGAGTGGTAGCTATATTTATTTCGTCAGCAATCTTAAAAGGATATGTGGTAATCTGTCCTGAATTAACCTTGACTGCCTTATTCGTCTTAGCTTCAAAATCATTACCATTTAGCCCTGAATACAGTCTGTACTCACCATGATCATTATCTGCCCACTGATACTGATTTAAATCCGCATAAGTAAATCCCTGATTCTGTCTGACAATAACTGAATTATCGGATTTTGGCTCATATGCAATATCAGTGTTATTCTTTTCAGCAGTCTGTACAGCTTTATCAAAATCCTCATCAGTACTCTGTAATGTATTGCCCTTCTTTAAATACGCATTTGACAAGATTCCATACCTGTCCAGTCCGACAGTATCACGAATTATAGAGTTAAACTTATATCCCCAGACATTATTATATTGATTATCATTTTTATTATTACAAAATGACGTTGTATCATGAGAAAATCAATACCGGTTTTCCTGACTGGATATATGCTTTATTTGATCGAGATGTCCATTTGTATTATCAATATCATAACAATCACCAAATCCAATTACAAGCATATCGTATGTCTGCAGCTTTTTACATACCTCATCCATTTTCTCTACGTTGTCATAATAAACTGTTTCTATATCCAGGTCAAAATCCTTCACTTTATTAAGCAATTTATGAAACTTTGTATTGCTATCATTCTTCTGCGCCTGCATATCAAAATTTCCCCTAAAGCCCTCATTATGCTTCAAGGTTGAATTAATCTGAAGAATCTTGACTTTTGTAGGACTGCCTTTTGAATTTTTGGCATACACATATCCGGATTTCTGATCATATCTGTAGCTATTTGTAGCCTGACTTACACGAAGCTGCCAAGGCATAACTCCTACATAGCCATTCGGCAAATCATAGACCAGTTTATAATTATAATTGCCTGCATTCAGACTATACATATATTTACCATTATCACCCATTACCGGATTCACAATAGTGCCATCACAATATAGTTTTATTTTATTTGCAGCTATTCCTTCATTGGTTGTCGAAAACTTACCATCAGAATTTGAATCCAAAAACAGCTGTGCATTAAAACTTGCTTTGGAATCAGCACCACCTGCATTGTTTATTGAAAATTCCAATGTAATCTGATTATTACTAATCTCAACATAATCTGTATCTTTTACTTTTTCCTGCTCCTTGAGTAATATTTCAGGTTTTTCAGTAGTCAGGTAGGTAACAAGCTCCGCTGGCTCATTTGACTGTTTTTTTAAATTTCCCTTGCTGTCCACTTTAAGAACATTGTCTTTATCTTTTGCATAACATAAAAGAGTAAAAACATTTGAACAGTTGTCTATATACTTCTCATTAATTCCTCTGCCATAATCAATAGAGAAAAAGCCATCTGAAAAGACGACAGGAAAGCCTGCCTTTATATAATCCTCCAATTCTGAAACCTTCTGCTTAGTAATATCATTGCCTGAACCTCTGTATGTGTTTGGAGCAGTTAAATAATCAGCATTATTTCCATTTCCTCTTAATGTAAGCTGAGTATTAAGCGCCTCTCCATTATTTATATAATCAGTATCCAGCAATCCCGCATGGCCATTCTTGAGCATATCATATCCCCAATAATTTACCACATCTTTCGGATTTATAACAACAATGTCACCAACATTTGAGTATTTAAGCCCATCCATGTTCCAATCATTATATACTGTATGACCATCTCTATAATTCAGATTATCGGCTACGAGTCCCATATATATCATGTCATAGTTATTAAGGTCCTCTATTCTTCCAATAAATTCTGCACTCGTAACCCTTGTTATTGTAACCTTTTTTTTCTCCGGGCATCTTGATCCAAGCCAATTTTTTAGCTTATCATAATTTAAAGCGTCAGACTCATTTTTTACAGTTCCGGGCTCTATATCCAGTATGTTCAGACTATCTGTCGGATTTATAATGTCTCTTTTATCAGCATACGATATGATATAGCTTAAAACTATCGCCTTTGAAATCTTCTTGTCATAATACGCATACTCGTCCTTTCCAAGAGTACTATTTTCTTTTTTCCTGCTTGTATTCTCTGAGTTGATGTATTCTGCTATCTCGTCAAAATTCTCTGTTTTAGCATCATTGACAAATGCTGTTTCATCATCATTTTTAATAAACGCAGAAGCAAAATCGTCTCTTAAAACAAATGGCACATCATCTTTAGGACTATAGTTTCGTGGAATAACATATTCGTTGCCAATTACAAAACCATATTTATGGGTTCCACTGTCAACCTTATAGTATTTTATGTCATTCCCCCAGTTAATAAAATTATCAGCTGAGTCCTTGGTAAAATTCAAGGAGCTGAAATTGTTACAGCTCAAAAGACCTGCAAGCTTTTTAATGTTGCTGGAATAATCTGCATTCGAATCAGGCCACACAATACCATTATCCACTATAACAGGCATCATGATACCACTCTGGTGCACACGTTGGACTATCTGCTTTACCTTGTCCCATGAAATGTCATTACCGGTATTGTATCCGGTATTGTATTTTGCAGAATCGTCTCCTAAATCCTTGGAAAGAACAGACTTTGAGCCGGAAAGATAGAGTAAATCAATTGTTGACACATCTATCTGCTCAAGCTCCTTGGGTGTGACAGTTTTTACATTGAAGGTCATATTGGCAGTCTTATCATCATCGCCTGTCTTACCCTCCTGATTGAATACACCTGTTCTGAACCAGTTATTGTTCTTGAAACCACCCTTATAATATATGTGTGTAGTATTTACAGGATAATCAAGCGAGCCTTTTTTATCAGCCTCCATTATATAGTCACCTTTTCCATTACCCACATAGGTATATGTCTGGCTGTCCTTAACTATATCAAAATATCCGTCTGTATCAGTGAGGATTACCCTGCCTGTGTTACCATCATTATTCTCTGTAGCAGAATCAGCTCTTGAAGCATCATCTGAAATATCATCTGCGCCGGTCTTACCTGCCGGCTGATTGTCCGGTGTGACGCCATCTATCTTCTCGTATGGATTCTGTGAATCAAGCACTGCTCCATACTCGCCGGTCTCATCGTAATTAAACTCAATAGGTACCTCAGTGTTCACCTCGTAGTAGGTCTCGTCATCAGTGATTTTATCTGCAGACACATACTCCATCTCAACCGTACAGTATGTATACTTCTCATAATCCGGCTTACTGCCATCCGGCAGACTTGCCATCCGGTCAGCTCTTGCAACAAATTCATATGGTGATGTGATATCTGAATTGTCTTTCCTGTAAATATATGCCTTTGGGTCATATTTTGCTATATTTTGCATGCTCTCATCGGAAACGATTGCATATGAACTCTTTATAGCATAGACTACATGCTTATCAACGGCATCGTCACCTGTGCCTGTATCTGTCGTATTGTCTGTGCTGCTATCGATGTTACCATTTGTACCGCTGTCTGTATTTCCATCAGCCTTCTGTGAATTATCAGTCTCTACCAGATACTGGGTGTTTGTCATACCATCCGGCAGCTTGACAGCCGAAAACGCAACACTGTAGTAGCCTCTTTTTCCGGGTGCCTTAATTTGATTGCCATTTTCAGTCTCTGTATTAGAGCCATCCGCGGTACTTCCAGTACTTCCTGTACTGCCTGTATTACCAGTACTACCTGTATCCACAGATTCAGAGCCATCTTCTGTCTCATCCTCGCCCTGCATGAAAACATAATGGTCAACATTTTGTCTGTAATGACCTGTAGGCAGTCCCTCTTCATTTACAGCAAGCTGGTAATCGGTATTGAACTTATAATCTCCCTCCGCCTGCTCTGTCATCTTATAACCGGTGGTACCCTTGTTTATTCTGTCCATATCTACAAGGGCAAGCTCTGTCCAGTCATCGCCCTGACTGACATAGCTCTCCTCATACGGCTCATAATAAAGAGGCTTTGTGTTATCCTTTTTCTCGGTAGTAATAGGTGCAAGCTTTGTTTTCAGTTCCTCCATATAGGCAGACCTTTTTTGTACACCTGCACCATCTTTGTCAGACATCCTTGACAGTGTTCCAAACCAGTCGTCAGGCTCCTGACCATCAATCAGATAACCGATGGATGCCATTTTCTTGTCAGGCACCACCTCCACTATATTGAAGGGCTTGTCCTTGCCATGTGAGCTGACTATATCAGATATTCCATTGAACGCTACATTTGCATCGACCTTTGTAAGGCTGTCATTCAGCACAAAAGCTGCCACAACGAGACATCCTGTAAGTGTGAGCGATATTGGAACCACTATTTTTTTTCTTAATTTGCTCATTGCGATTGCTCCTTTTGTTATTTGTCATATTTAAAAGTAACTACATTAGAAGAAATACTCGGATCTGATTTCAAGGTTACCCAAACATATATTCTATAATGTTTCCCTGGAATACTGACCTCTGATGTCATGCTTAGTTCCTTGGTTGCTTCATGTTCATGCCCAAAAACCCAACTGTCTTCTATATGGTATGTAAATATTTTTCCACCTTTATAATCAGCCTGCTCTCCTGCAAACTCCTCTATATCATTACTTGGACTTTCTATTCCATTTTCCAACGAATAAGTCTCAATGTGCCATTCAAAGTTATTCACATCATATGCTATACCACTATTTCTTACCTCATACGGATTTATATGTGTTTTTTCAGTATTTCCTCCATTAAGTCCATATATTCCCTCCGTAGTCAGCCAATTACGTGTATCAACCACATTTATCGTTACAGATGTATATTTGGAAGTATCTTCTTTTGAAGTCACCTTAACCACAAACTGCTTTGATGTTTCATTCTCTGCGATAGATAATTTTGCTGTATTTCCGGAAGAATTAAACGTTGTTCCATTCCCATCAGCAGCCCTGCCGGTGTATGACCATATAACCTCTTGGCTTGGATTATTTCCACCCAATATTTTAGATGTAAATTCAAGGACATTGCTATTATCTCTTCTGACATATGAAATGCTCTGACCAGAAACATCTCTGCCACCATAATATATATGTACAGAAATCGGCTCTACCGGTGCCACATACTCCACGTCTGCTCCGGTCGGTACCTTATTGCGCATAGTGAAGTTCTGCTTTGAAGTATACTTCTTGTCTCCTGCCTTAAAGTCCACAACAAGTCCGACAGAGTTCTTGCTTTCTGCCTCACTTAAATCAGGTGTAAAGCCTATTACATTTTCTGCCATAAGTGACTCCTTGCCCTGACCATCAGCCTTCACCGCACCTGTTGCAGGATCAAGTGTATCCTTTCGCAGATAGATTTTGTGCTCTGATGGTCTGTATATGATATTGTATGTACAATCCTTGTTGTAAATAATCAGCTTGCTGTCGGATGATGTTTCCTCAGATGATGCTTCTTCGGATGACGCTTCTTCCGCTGATGCAGTTGCAATATAACCTGCCTCAGGGTTTACTGATGCCACTTCAACCGGTGCCGCCACTGTAGCAGGCTCATACTTGACACCCTTTTGCGCATCAATTATCAGGTCTCCTATCTGATTCATCGTAAGCTGTGCCTCATACTGTAAATCTACATCCTTTGAAGCGTATTTATACTGCTTCGTGCTCGTACCGATAAAGCCCACAACAGCCAAACCCAGTATTCCCATTATCGCCATTACAATGACAAGCTCAACAAGTGTAAAGCCACTGTTTTTCCTATTATTTGATTTGTTCATGCGCCTTAAAAGTTTCATGGTTCATCTTCCTCTCCGATTTCATCATATAACCTTATAACAGCCTTGCGTCAAAATAAAATATTCATCATTAAACTATGTAAATTACTCACATACCACCTTGCCAGTCTCCTTGTATATCGTGATAACCTTCTCGGTGCTGTTTTTTTGAACCCAGATACGGCTGCAGTACTTGCCGTTAGTATCCGGCTTTTGTGCACCTGAGCTTCTGTCGAACTGAAGTTCTATACTGTCAGAGACGTTCAATTGTGTCTTGCCACTATAATCATCATTCATGGAATAGTATACTTCAATCCTGCTCTTTCCGATTTTACTCGGATCAGATTCCGTACCATTTATAGTCATCTTATAATAGTAGGCACCATCTGATGCCTTGTATATCTTAAGAACTGCGCTGTCCTTTCCCATAGAGGTAACTCTTGTTTTGTTAATTATCGATTCAATATTTCTGGCACATTGCTTCACCTCAACACCCATGACCGAGCGAATGGATATGGTTGCCGCGCCTATCAGTACGACAGATATCGCTATCACTACTATAAGCTCCACCAGAGAGAAACCACCATTATTCTTTTTTACTTTTACAAACATATTGGATTCCTCCCTTGTATATATCGTCAAAATATGTCAAATATAAATATTTCGCAGCTGTTTTGTGTCTTGGAAACCGCTTATTTTCTACTCCTTTGTCCAGTTCTGGTATGTAATGAGTGTAGCATAATCTATTTTTGTATCCGCCTCTTTCTTGTTTGAAAAAGCAGAAACATTACCCAGATAGTTGGCACCATCCATGAACACATCATACAGGTGCAGTGCATCGTCTGCATCACTTACCTTTTCAAGAAGCAATGCCTTAAATACCTCCTGTGTACCATTATCAATCTCGCACTGCTCTTTGTTTACGATTATCCTGCCCTTTGCAATTATAGTACCTGTAAAGTCAGCATCAAGTGTCACATTTCCTGTAGCAACAATTATATCCACATTGTGTGATTTGTCATTTGCATCATAGGTGTAGTTACCGTTTTTGACAATTGCCTGGTATTTTTTTCCCTGATACTCAGTCTCAAATATATGTTTGTTACCGGAATTTGGCACTATCTTCTGCAAATTGGTATTGTTAACTATATTTGTAAAAAGCGAAACACTTGCTGCATTTGTCGGTAAATCCGCATAATTTGTCAAAAGCTTTGAGTTTAGTGCAGTATATGTGCGCTGTAAAGCATCCGACTGTGCATCCATGTCCACACCATCAGCTATGCCCTTCAAAAGGCTTAAATTGCTGCCATCGTAGATGCTGTAATTGCCGGCAGTATAGATGCTTGCTGCCTCATTTACCTTTATGCTGTCAGTATAGAACTTAGTGTATCTATTGAGCTTGTCACTGTCTGCGCCAAAATAGTCTCTGTAATACTCAGCAGCCTTATTCGTTGGCAGATTGACATAATAGTATACAAGTCCATCATCATTATTATCAGTAGAAGGAACAAAGACCTTCTTTATACAGTTGTCGATTGTCTTTGACTCCGGCATATATGCCGAGAGAGCCTTACCTGTCTTTGTGCTGACCACATTGGCATTTATCTCAGTATACTTTGTTTGATCATGTCCGGTTGCAGTAATATCCTTGTACTCCTTATAGGAGAGTGGATTCTTATTATAAAGCGATTTGGCATCCGCACCCTCTCCACTTGTGCCTATGCACTCAGGCGGCACAAGGTATGCTATCTGGTCACCCTTTACAGAAATTGACTCACCCATAGCCACATTGCTGTTTTGTGTACCCACACCACTTGAATTTACAATAGCCTGTGTATTGATATATGCAGTTCCTGCTAACATAAGCTCCCTGATATTTGACATATCAAGAGATGCCTCCCTGCCGTTTATGATAATAGCAGAGCTATCGCCTGCGACAGGATTTTCCTTGTCATCGCCTCCATTGCCAAAGCCGACGTACTTTGCATTGTTACTCTTATTATTCTTGCCAAGTGTGACCTTTGAGCCTGTACCCTTTAAGGTCATGTCATCCGCCACATATGTCATGCCATCCAGATTGACTGTTGCACCATTTACATTTATGTTGCTTGTCCACAGCTGACACTGTGCATCAACAGAAAGTTTACTGTTATTGTGTACACCAGCCATGTTATTTTTTATTGTAGCCGTATCTTTTCCGGCAAAGTCTCCCACCTCTATATCGCCCTCTGCAATCATATAGCTGGTATCCTTTACATCAAGTGTGGCATTGTTTGGAATAACAACACTCGTAGTAGAAGTTCCTGTGTCTGCCGCATTTTCACAGCCGGCGTAGAGATTGCCGGATAAATTCACTTTAGTAAGTCCTGATGTAATTTTCAGTCCTTCATTTCCTACAAGAGAATATGTAAAAAGCTCTGGAACTCCTCCCGATGCTGTAAAGCTCATGGAAGGAACCCCCAGAGAAATATCCGTCTCTATTATTGATTTAAATCCCTTTTCATCGGTATACTCTACCCTTAGTCCATTCAGCACGACACGGTTTTGGTACACCTTGAGATTGCCATTACCGTATACATCGGCATTGGTCGATTTGATAATAGCATGTGGCTGATTTTCTTTTTTCTCGAGAAGCTTCGGGTCTACATATTGTATGAGCTTTCCCCTATTAAAGGTCATACCTGTGCTGTCATACTCCAGACTGGTCTTTAAGCTCTTCAGATACTCCTGCGCAAAGTTGCTCTGTCTGCCAGCCTCATTTATGCTGCTGTCAGAGTAATTCTCCATAACCTTGGTATATCCTGCTGAGTAAGCCTTGGAAATATCGCCCTGCAGACCTGTACATATCTGATCCAGCACACCCTCTGCCGAGTAAAAGTTATCTGTATTTTTTTCATCAGTCACCTTCATCTGGAGGTTCATAAGCGCTATCCACAGCACAGTCACAGCTAAAACAGCCACTATAGCCATTGCAACTACAACCATCACAAAGGAAGCACCACGGTTATCGTTACGCTTCATAATTAATACCCCATGCTTCCGGTCATCGTAACAACCGGATCTTTATCCTTAAATATATCATCCAGTGAAGCCTTACTCTCGTATATGTCTACCTTCACATCATACAGCCTTTCAGATGCCTTGCTTTTTGTCAGATTCTTTATATCGACAATTGCCTTTACATCATTCTGAATTACATTGTTATTAAAGCCATATATAGCCTGCCCCGGCTGTAGTGGATTATCCGGTGCTCCCATATTTACATTCAGATTGGTGGCTATATGAGTATAAGCATGACCTGTACGATTTCCCGGCTCACTTACCTTCACATATGCCTTATATGTACTCTCCTTCGTGCTCAACTCTGACTGATCCGATATAGTCTTTTGCTTTACAATATTTACCGTGCAGTCGACCTTGTCCTTGTTGTTTACAATGATGACATCATTTGCAGTATCCCAGGTGTTGCCGGTCGATGTGTACCATGGATTGTAAAACAGATACACATTTCTCAGATTATGGTTTACAGTATCTGAAGAATTGTCGTAAATCACCATGGTATAATCATCCTTCAGCGCACTATTCGGATCCGGAAAAGTCTTTTTTACTCCATTTTTGATAGAATACGAATACGACACCGTAACCTTGGTAGCCTTATTGCTCGCAGCTCCACTCTTTTCTATATCAATTTTGATAGTTCTCTTTATATCACTCTGCTGTACACTGAAGCCTGGATTCATATTGTTAAATGCAGATATAATATTTGTAGCAGAATACTTGTCTGCACTCATGCAGTCAAAATTTGCATCCATGGCCGACATATCCGCTACCTCGTCCATGTTGTACTTTTTAACCTTATTGTCCGACTCTGCGTCCGATTTTGCATCCACTGTCACAAGAGCATTGTATTTCTTTGTGCCTGACTGCACACCAGACATATAGAAATAATACTTGTGCGCATCCGACTCCCTGAAATCCCAAAGCGATGTATCGCCTATTTTGGCTGATGCATCAGTCTTGTGGATACAGCTAGTGATGACATCGTCCTTGTTTACAATCTCAGCACTGATATCCTCAAGCCTCTTTACATTATCAAACTTATCTGATTTCTTAAGAAGCTCACATGCACTGCTTCCATCTGATATATTAAAGCCGTCCGCAATGTCAAAGCCCTCCGACGGATAGTTGAACTGATACGCCAGTGTCTTCATGGAGTTCTTCTCAATGCCCTCCATAATGTTTGTCGCCAGATGTGTAGCATTCATCTCGTTTTTTGCCTTTACATTGGTCTTTGTAGCTGTGACAAATGCATTCAAAAAAGGAAGCACGATTATTGCGAGAATAGCAATCGACACAATAATCTCCACAAGTGTTACTCCTCGATCATCGTTTTTTAGCTTTCTCAAATCTGCTTCCTCCCCTCTTGTATTTTGTTATCTCATAACTCAATAATCTAACATTTAATATTTATGATTAATCAGTTAGTTTGTTGTACCAAACAGATTATTTGTACCATGTGGTACTGCAGGTATATATGGTGCCTCATATGGCTTATCAAGTCCATACAGGAAATATGAATCCACAAGCATCTCACCTGTCAGCTTGCCTGTCGAATCATCAAAGCTCACATTGAGTGTGCTGATGGTCTTCTTCTGTGATGAACCAATCACCTCTCCAAGCATAGCCTTAAGCCCATGATACTCTGTCTTGAATGCCATAACTGTGCTGACATCATAAAGCTGATAGCCTGTAACCGTAGACTTTGCAGAGCCTGATGATGTGCTGCTACCAGCTGCACTACCGTCATCAGTCTGTGACTGAGAGCTGTTGCTGTCTGCAGCCTGTGAACCGTCTGCATTACTGCTGTCCGTAGTACTACTGTCAGTAGAGCCACTGTCCGTTGTGCTGCCGGACGAAGAATCTGTGCCGGCATCGCCGGTCGGATTATTCACATCAATAGCAGTCGGTGAGCCGACTGTAAGCTCTGTAATATTTGTATTGGTAGATTTTTCAATTGCAACTGCGTCCATGATGCCGTTTTCTATCTGTAAATATGAAGGAAAATTGTCATACACCTGTTGCATGGCATCAGACATTTCCTTTGTCTTATTTGTGTAATCGTCAGCCTTTGCCGCAAGTGCTGAAAGCTGATTGTACTGTGACTTCAGGTTCATGTTTTCGCTCTTGAGTGAATCCCTCTTATTGGACTGTGGTACAAAAATAAAAAAATATGTCAGTGCTAAAATGGCAACACCCGCTAATATAATAAGTAACTTTTTATCTCTTGTTGACATCCTAACACCCCCTACTGATTTGTACTGTCTGTATCTGATGATGAATTGCTATCCGTCTGTGTCTGTGATGCTGCATCCTGTGATGTATCAGCTGACTCACTTTCTGTGCCATCAGCCGATTCAGAAGCCGCACTGTCATCTGCCTTTACATATGTGCAATCCACTGTGAACTGAACCTTTGAGGCACCGGTCTCATCAACCTCCTCTGTGATGGTTGACACATTGGATACCATGATACTCTCAAATGTACGAAGCTGCGCAATCACATCAGCTGCTATATCCTTGCTGCCTGTCTTGATGGTCATTGAAACGCCATCAGTCGTAACAGACATATTCACAAGCTTGGCCTCTGACGGAAGCTTCTGCTCCAGCTCATCCACAAAACCTGTTATCTCATCATTCTTGTTGGATGAGGCGCTCTCAAGAAGCTTGGTCCAGTCATAGTCCTTCTTGGTCTGGTTGTACACATCATATATATTCTGTGCATATGACAAATCAGAAACACGCGCTTTAAGTGTCATATTGTCTGAAGTTAAAACAAGATTTGAAAAAATACTGTATGCCGTGATACCAACTGCAACTACCACACACAAGCCAAAAATAAGGAGCTGTACCGCAAAAGAAACCGGCTTTTCCGCTGTCTCCCCAGCCTTTACCGGAAGAGGCTTCCCATCAGGACCAACAGGCGGATTACCCTGCGTACCTGTCTGTGCACCGCCAAGTGGCATAGCACCTGTAGCTGCTCCTGCCATAAGTGGAGCACCGATTCCCTTGTTTTTCTTACTGTCTAATATGTCAAGCGGATTCAGTGAGCATCCAACACAGTTGAAATACTCTGCCAGCTTTGCCTCTGCGAGGTTTATGCTCTTTGCCACATGCATACCGTCAAACTGCTGGAGCGGAACTACCTTAATATTCAGTTCATTGGTCAAAAGCTTTGAGAGTCCGCTGAAATCAGCACCTAAGCCAATGAGGAAAATTCTCTCGATAGGAGTATCTGAGTTTCTCGACTGATAGTAGTCTATCACTCGTCCGAGACTGCTTATCAGATTGGAAAGTGCGTATGACACATTCAGGCGAAGCTTCTTAAAGCGCTCTGAATCAATCTCATGACCCATAGGATCCATGCCGCCGCCCGCCGGCTCATCAGGCACCGTGCCATCCGGTCTTATTGCAACGCAGGTCTTTCTGCGTGCCACATCGACTGCATCGGTAAATGACAGATACTCTCCGAAAAGCTCACTGTCCTGAATCTCCTCTATAGCATCAGCCAGTCCATAGTTGACATTACGCTGCAGCTTTACCATGCTTCCATCCATGATAGTCAGTGTGGTAGATACCTCATCCACCTTGACAGTCACCTTCACATCTCCGGGAATCTCTCTTCTCATGAGCTGCTTGATGGCATTTCCACTATAGTCAAGAGCTACAAGCTGCAGCCTGCAATCAGCTGCAAGAGCACCATATGACAAAATAAGGTCATTAGGCACAGCAATAACCGAAAGACGTAATTTCTTTTCTTCCGGTCTGTCAATCTTTTCTATAATCTGATGTACCAGCTTGTACTGGCTCAAATCCACCGGAAAATAATCCGATGCATTCATTGCAATCATTTCCCTAAGCTGCTTTTCCTTAACAAGTGGAAGCTCAATATCCCTGCTTGCTATACGTGCTGAATTTAACACAAAAACAGCTTTTTTGGTGGCAATCTTCTTTTCCTTTAGCTTGCTGTATAAGATAGAACGAAACATTCCATCCGGCTGTACCACTCCATCATCAATCATCCCCGGTGGTGTCGGAAAGCCGAACATATTGTAAATCTTGGGATTTTTCGCTTTGTAATCAATCTCAACTACTCTGGTAAGGTTCTCCCCTATTTCAATGCCGAGTACCCTGTTTGCCATAACCTAATCCTCCATGTTTATCTTTGTTTTACACTGTATACGTCTGTAAAACTTTCGTAACTGTACTGAATAGTTACAAACTTTCTATATAAATTTCGGTATATCTGTGTTTTACTCTGCTTTTATCTAACCGTAAGTCGTATTGCCTGCGCTTGTGTCAAGCCCGCTTTATTATAACACACTTTTCAAAAGCCTGCGAGTGCCAAATATGCCGTTATCATTTTCTCGCCCCATAGCATCGAAATAAATATTCCGGCTGCCAAGTACGGTCCCATTGCAAGCCTGTTGCCTGCGTTTGTTACTTTCATACGAATCAGATGTATCACGGAACCGATGATGCATCCTAAGAAAAATGCTAATGTAATATTCTGCCAGCCTATCGCAAGGCCTGCACATGCCATAAGCTTGACGTCTCCGCCACCTATGGCTCTTCCTCCACTTACAAGAAGAAGGAGTTCAAGGAATAAACTGACACAAAAGAATCCTATCACATATTCAGACCAGTTATCATGGTCTAAAAACACATGCAGGATTCCAAGCACCAGTATAAATATATTGATTCCTAATGGAATTTCATATGTTCTCCAGTCTATCACACTCAGAACTATGAGTGCAGATGTAAGAAAGCAGTAGATGATACTCGTAAGCTCAAGTCCATTTACTGCAAAAACTACTATGTATAATATACCGTTTAACGCCTCAATAATAGGGTATTGAGGTGATATTGGTTCTTTGCACTTGCGGCATCTGCCACGAAGAAACAGCCAGCTGAAAACCGGCACCATATCGTACCACGCGAGCTGATACCCGCATCTCATGCAGTGGGACCTTTCGGTTACCACTGTCTCATGCTGCGGTATGCGGTAAATACAGACATTTAGGAAGCTGCCTATAACTATACCGAATGCAAATATTAAGATGTAGATGGGTATCAGTTCTGTGGTCATGGTTAAAAGCCTCTTTATATATTATTTATGATTTAGGGCCTTTTTTGAACTGATCTTTGTCTGAATGGTAATATGGAGAATCTCCAGTATATTCAATAGTTCCATCTTTCTTATCATATACAATTGTTATTTTATCATTAGTCCACTTTGTGCCTTTAATTTTCGCTTTTGTTAATCCGGCATCTTTAACAGCCGTATCAGCAGCTGTTCCTAGCTCTGTCTTACCCAATGTAACAGTAACCTTAGCAGCAGTAGCCGAAGCCGCAACCTCTTCGTCTGCATAATATGTCTTTAAAGCTGTAGCAATATTATCACATGTTTGGATATCTGTAGCCTCTCTAGACTTCTCAACATACTTGATAAGCTGTGGAGCAAGTACACCTACAAGCACTGCCATGATGGCGATTACAACAATAAGCTCTACGAGAGAGAAACCTTTGTTGTTCTTCTGTTTCTTTCCTAACTTTTTAAATACATTCTTTACCATAGTTCTTTTCTCCTTTTCATTATAACATGGTTTTTGTGCAAAGAGCTGTGCCCTATCAGCATCTCTTTGGTTTGTATGCGCTCATTGTACCATAAATCAAAGCATAATGCAAGTTATTTTCTAGTACAATAGTATCATTGTTACATAATTTTTTTCGCCTTTTTTAGCAATTTTAACCAAATTTCAACCGATTTATTGCATTTAAATCATATTTTTTCAAAAAAATTATATTTCAGGCTGTATTTTGGCACAGTGTGAGGGGGGTCATCACATGTGACCGCCTAACACATACACTATCGTGAGAGCTACGCTACACTGCCAAGATACTGTAGGAATTATGCCTTTAGATTTTCTATGCTTGACTAAACCGTCGAAACGCGCCGTCCGTAGAGAATGAAGCCCCATCCTACTGTCAGCAAAAGAGGAAGCAACCTCCGAGTTCTCGTCCAAAGATTGCTTCCTCTAATTTACATTTCACTACAATATTAGCTCACAAGCCATTTTTTTACAGTTTCCTCATCAAAATCCACACATTCAGCTATATCTTCTATTGAGTGACCTTTTTTCTGAAGTTTCAAAGCTGTTATTTTTGCCTGACGAATTCTGCCTTCTTCTCGACCTTCTTCTCTGCCTTCTTCTCTGCCTTCATTTTTCTGTTCTTCCCACGCCTTACACATATCAATCACCTCTTCTTTCTCATCTATGTCTATATCCGTTCCTGCAAACAGGTTGATTGCCTCAACCGTCTCTCTGTCTACATTGCTAAACTTTTCATCATTCTGCAGCACTTCCTGCATCTTTTCTTTATCATATGCATTCTGCAGTACCTCGAAAAGCTGCCTGATTGATGTCCTGAATCCGGTAAAGTCTGTTATCTCCCTCGGTGCCAGCAGATTAATTCTGTAATCCGGTATGAATGGCAGAAGCTCTTCATCCACATCACCAAACATATCTGACAGCTTTCTTGGACCATCCCATTCCTTTGTTCCGAGATATACTGTAATCGTAATCACCGGTATCAGCTTATCCTCTTTCGTAAATCCCGAGAGAAATTCATCAGAAGTTGCGATATCCTTTTCCCTGCGGTGCTTTTTGGCTGTTTCCTTTACCTGGTTGCCATATGCCATGACATCATAAAACATGTTTTTTACCAGAATGGAATAGTGTATATCCGACTGATTTTCTACTCCTATCAGGACAACGTATGATCTGCCGGTATATTTAATGCTGGCATTTTTGAAGATGTCCCTAAGCTTCTGCACCGCTATGGTCTTTTTATCAAGCCCCAGTGCGGTCAGCACCTCCGTGGTATCCCTTTCCTTAAGGTTTTCCGGCAGGATGACCTCTCTTCCTCCATACAGTATATTGTTGCACAGATCCGCAAACCTAGCATTGTCTGCAAAGTATTCCTTTGCCATTGAGTCCTTTGTGCTCAATCCTTCTCCTCCTGTTCTCTTGTGTGAGCAGGAAAATCCGTTGCCAATGGAACGTACAGTGGTGCAGTTTATGAGGTATACATGTGGTGTCCTTCTTTATGTTTACATTACATTTACATTATGATTAACACACTGTATATTTCATCTGCCTTCTGACTGCATTATCTGTTTCGACTGCACTTTCTGTATTCTATCTGCATTCATCTGCCTTCTAACTGCATTTTCTGCATTCTGTCTACATACGGCATTTCAATTTTCCTGCTGTTGATTGGTAATTAAAGCATTGAAAACTTCCATGTCCTTTGTAGAATGATGCGAAGTGGTCTGCCCTCTTCAAAGTGGTGTGCACCTGAAAAAACTGTTATGTGGTGCCGCTTACAGAAATATAATGCTTTGAGTTGATTGTAGCATAGAGGTGGTGCTTTGTCATCACATTTTTTCTTTTTTTACCACAGCGTAAGGGGCTTCATCCCCCTGAGACCGGCTAGGGCACGCTCTCTTGCGTGAGCGAATAGCGAAGCTGCTTAGATACTGTTGAATTATGCACATGATGCGCAGAAATGAACTGCCACGGATGGCAGTTCAAGGAGAACCGCGCCACGGACGGCGCGTTTCGACGGTTTCGTCGAGTATCGTAAATCTTTAAGGCATAATTCCTACAGTATCTTGGCAGTACAGCGTAGCTCACGCGAGAGAGCGTGCACAAGTCAGGGCTCATGGGATGAAGCCCCGTCCTACTGCCAATGTCTCTGCACAAAAAAAGCAGCCTTTGAACTTTACACTCAAAGTCTGCTTCTTTTCATTTTATAAGCTGTCCATAGCCTGATACATGGAAAGCATAGGAGCCATAACGGCTGCCACAAGCACACCAACAATAAGTGCCAGAACAAGGATAATCATAGGCTCAATAGCTGCCATAACTGTCTGGGTAGCCAACTCAACTTCCTCATCATAGTAGTCCGCCAGTCGGGTAAGCATGCCTTCCAAGTCACCGGTCTCCTCACCGATTTTGGTCATGTGTGAAACCATAGGTGGAAACAATCCACACGCAGTAATTGGCTCAGACAGTGGAACACCCTTACTTACCTCTTCCCTCGCATTTTTCAGGGCTTTTTTGTAAAGCGCATTCTTCATGGTGTCAGCAGTGATACCAAGGGCTTCAATCATCGGAAGTCCGGAGTACACAAGTGTGGAAAGTGTACGCGCATAGTTACTGGCCGCTGTCTTGATGTTTAGCTTTCCGAAAACCGGAAGCTTTCTTGCGAGATTGCCAAAGAACATCTGACCGCTGTCAGTCTGCTTATAAAGCTTGATGGCTATAACAATTGCTACTATGACAGCAATCACAATATACCAGTATCCGGTAACAAAATCACTCATCGCAACAACTGCCTTTGTGATGCCCGGCAGCTCTGTTCCCAGGTCATTGAACATCTCTGAATAGCTTGGGATGACCTTTACAAGCATTACAATAACAACCGCAATAGCTACAATCACAACGATAATCGGATAAACTGCCGCTTTTTTTATCATGCCGTTAAGCTTTGCCGATTTTTCGAAGTGTGCAGACATTCTGTCAAAAGCTACATCAATCTTGCCGGATGCTTCTCCTGCCGCAACCATGCTCACCATGATATCAGGGAAAACATTCGGATATTTTTTCAGACCATCCGAGAGAGTCTCACCTTTTTGAATCTCGGCATGAACACCTCTGATAGCTTTCGCCATGACCTTGTTCTCAGTCTGATCGGATAGCATATCCAGCGTATCAAGAATCGTAACACCGGCATTTACCATACTGGTGAACTGGCGGCAGAATACCGATAGGTCTCTCGGCTTTACCTTTCCTCCTACACTGAATGAGATTTCCTTGGTCAGTGCTGTTGCCTTGGTGAGGCTTATGACCATGTTGCCATCCATCTTAAGCTTATTTTTTGCCTCTGCTTCTGACTCGGCTACTATATTTCCTTTTCTTTCTTTTCCGCTCTGGTCTATAATCTGATATGTCCAGTCAGCCACTTTCTTCTCCTCCTTATCCCTGTTCTGTGCAACCTCCAGATAAATTAAATCATAATTTATTAAGACTCCACAACATTATACCATAACAGTAAAATGCATACGATTATACCATCAATAGTAAAGGTGTACACGGCTAGCCATGCTTACCGGATCATGTGCATATGCAACTGCAGTCTCCGGCGCTATAAGGCCCTGGCTGTAATACTGTAAAATACAGTCATCCATCATCATCATACCCTCTCTCTTTGATGTCTGTATGATAGATGGAATCTGAAACGCTTTTGCCTCACGAATCAGGTTTCTGATAGCATTGTTTGCAAGAAGCACCTCAAATGCTGCAATTCGTCCGCCATTTACCATTGGAAGCAGATGCTGTGCAACAATTCCCTCTAAAACTCCTGAGAGCTGCACTCGTATCTGTTGCTGCTGGTGTGGTGGAAAAACATCAATCATACGGTCAATTGCGTCAGATGAACTGTTGGTATGCAGTGTAGAAAATACAAGATGTCCTGTCTCCGCCGCTGTAATAGCTGTTGATATAGTTTCAAGATCTCGCATCTCTCCTACAAGTATTACATCCGGATCCTGTCGCAGTGCAGCTCTTAGGGCTGCAGCATATGAGAGTGTATCCTTTCCAACCTCTCGCTGTGCCACTATCGAGCGCCTCCTTGAGTGCAGGTACTCGATAGGATCTTCAAGCGTGATTATATTTTTGGAATCTCTTGCTGCAATGACATCTATAAGACTTGCCAGCGTAGTCGACTTACCACTTCCTGTAGCTCCTGTCACGAGGACAAGTCCTCTCATCTTTGTGGTCAGATTGACAACCGACTGTGGTATTCCAAGCTGCTGTGGTGTAGGCACGTCATATGAGAGAATACGAAGTGCTGCTGCATATGAACCTCTCTGTCTGAACACATTGGCTCTGACTCGTGAAAAGCCCTCCACCGAAAAAGCAAAATCAAGCTCTCCATTTTTCTTTAGCACATCTTTAAGCTCCTGCGGAACAATAGGAGAAAGCAGGTTGTCCGTCTCAACATTGGTAAGAACCTGATTTCCCTGTGGTACAAGCATTCCGTCAATTCTAAGCATAACCGGATTTCCCGGTGCGATATGTATATCCGATGAGTTCTGTTGCTGCGCTGCTTTTAAAATGTCTACTATCTGCATTTTCTTTTCCCCCTTAGTTTTCAAACGTGGTCTTTAACATTTCCTGGAATGAAGTAACTCCTTCGAGTACAAGCTTCTCTGCACTCTGTCTAAGTGTATGCATGCCCTCATCACATGCAGCCTTGTTTATATCCTCTATATCAACACCTTTTGAAATAAGTGACTTTATCTTTGGTGTTATGGTCATTATCTCATATATACCGATTCGTCCCTTGTAGCCTGTATTGGCACATTTTTCACAGCCACATGGCTCATAAATCTTTACCGGACGGAATGCCGGTATATTCATAAAGGCCTTTTCCTCCTCTGTCAGCAGATGTTCTCTCTTACATGCCGGACAAAGTCTTCTTACAAGTCGCTGTGCAATGATTCCCTTTACCGAATCCGCAAGCAGATAACTTTCAACTCCCATGTCCTCCAGTCGTGAAATAGTACTTGCCGAGCTGTTGGTGTGCAGTGTGCTGACCACAAGATGTCCTGTGATTGACGCCTGTACTGCAATCTGTGCTGTCTCCTGATCTCGAATCTCACCAATCATAATGATGTCCGGATCCTGTCGCAGAATGGAACGAAGTGCTGATGCAAATGTCAGGTCAGCTTTATTATTTACCTGTACCTGGTTGATTCCGTCTATATTGGCCTCGACCGGATCCTCAACTGTGATGATATTTACATCATCCTTGTTGAGCTCGGAAAGTGCCGTGTAAAGTGTGGTTGACTTACCACTTCCTGTAGGTCCTGTAACAAGGATGATACCGTTTGTATTCATCAGTATATGATTAAAGGCCTTAAGCTCTTCGTCTGAAAATCCCAGCTCCTTTTTATCTCTTGTAAGTGCCTTTTTCTGTGCAAGTCGCATAACACACTTCTCACCAAATACTGTCGGAAGGATTGATACTCGGATATCATACTCTGTCTTATCTATCTCCATAGTGATACGGCCGTCCTGCGGCTTACGCTTCTCAGAAATATCCATACCGCCTATGATTTTAAGTCGTGTAATAATTGCAGAGAGCAGATGTATACTATATGCTGCCTTCTCATAAAGCGCACCGTCAATTCTGTATCGCACCCTGACTTTATTTTCCAGTGCCTCTATATGTATATCTGAGGCCCTGAGTCTGGCTGCCTGCTCAATAATAGAATTGACAAGCAGAACAACCGGTGAATTGTTGACATCCTTGCTGGTAGCTTCCTCAGCCTCGGCATTTTTCTGCTCACGCTCTTTTCTCTCCCTTGCATACTCCTGAGCCGCCTTCATCGCTTCTGTATCACCATAATATTTGTCGAGCGTCAAAAGTATATCTCTTTCTGTCGCTACCGCAGGCTCAGCCTGCAGATTTGTAACGATTGAAAAATCATCAAGCGCCACCATATCCATAGGATCGGCCATGGCCACATGCACTATATTGGCATTATTTGGGTCAAAGGCATATGGTATCATGACATGCTTTCTGAGCACTGATTCACTGACGAGGCTTTGCACCTCCTCAGGTATGTTAAGTGCGCTCACATTCACAAGCTCAAGTCCCAGCTGCTGCGACAATGCCTTTGCTATCTCAAGCTCATTGGTGAACCCAAGCTCAATGAGTGTTTCTCCTATCTTCTTATGCTTTTCTTTGGCTATAGGCAGAGCCTTTTCCAGCTGCTCCTGAGTAATTACATTTTCATTTATAAGCATATCACCGATACGCTTTTTCTCTCGTCTAAAAGCCATAGTGGCTCCCCCTCTTTCATCATTTAGTAAAATACTACCATTATGATGGCTGTATTTCAAGGGTATTTATATAAAATATACAATAAATTTATTTCAATACTAAAAAGTAACGATTCCGAGTGCCTGCAGCAACAGTATAAGTAGGAATGCCGGTGCAATAAATTTAACCATGATTATATAAAGTCCTTTTCTGGTAAATTTGCTGCCTCCGCGTGTCACCTCATCTATTATTACCTTTGGACTTACTATCCAGCCGATGAGGATACATGTGGCAAGTGCCACGATTGGCATGAGCACATTGTTGCTGACATAGTCCATGATATCAAGTATCTGTCCAACTGTGCCGTTTGGAAGCTTAACCTCCATATATAGCTTATTGTAGCCAAGGCAGACTATTATCTCTGCAATCAGGGCATATACCGTGACTAAAATTGCGCTTTTTCTGCGGCTCCAGTGAAATCTGTCTATAAGACTCGATACAATAGCCTCCATAATTGATACAGACGATGTAACTGCTGCAAATGCAACTATCATGAAGAATATCAGTCCCACGATATCTCCTGCTATTCCCATTGCATCAAATACCTTTGGCAATGATATAAACATAAGCCCCGGTCCTGCTGACATACCGTCACGGCCCATAAATACATATACTGCCGGAATGATCATAAGGCCTGCAAGAAATGCAACAAGTGTATCAAAAATCTCTATCTGGTTGATTGAACCCATGAGCTTTGATTCTTTCTTGACATATGAGCCGTATGCAACCATGATTCCCATAGCTACACTGATTGAATAAAAAAGCTGACCGAGCGCATCAACAAATACGGTGAAAAGCTTTTGCATTGTAAGCCCCTTGAAATCCGGAATCACATAAATCTTAAGTCCCTCAAGACCACTTCTTACTGTGCCCGACGCATCCTTATAATGAAGCGTCAGTGAGAAAATTCCGATTGCAAAAATAAGCACAACAAGGATAGGCATAAGCACCTTGCTGAACCGCTCGATGCCTTTATTGACTCCACCAATGACAATTGCTGCTGTTAAAAGCAGATAAACCACTCCAAATATGATTGGTGCCCACTGACCTGTGATAAAGCCTGTGAAATATCCATCCGCAACCGCATTCTTGCCGCTTCCTGTAATGAAAAGTGTAAAGTACTTTAAAACCCATCCACCTATAGTACAGTAGTAAGGCAGAATAATAGCCGGTACTATGCACGCAAGCACACCGATAAACTTACCCTTTGGATTGATAAGACCATACGCTGTGAGTGGTCCCTGTCCGGTCTTACGTCCTATTGCAATCTCAGTGGTAAGCAATGCAAAGCCAAAAGTCAGAACAAGTATCAGATACACCAGCAGAAAAAGTCCTCCTCCGTCCTTTGCTGCCAGATACGGAAACCTCCATATATTTCCAAGTCCTACCGCACTGCCGGCTGCCGCAAGAACGAACCCAATGTTGCCGGAAAAAGTGCTTCTTGATTTTTCTTTCATTTTATACTGTCTCCTTAATATATTATATAATCTAATTTCGATTTAATATGGACATTGTTTCCATTTACAAATCTAATATACCCATTATAATCATCTGATGTACATTTTGCAATGGTTGATATTTTTTATTCGAATTTACAGTACGTGTGGTGGCACAGCGTAAGGAACGTAAGCCCCGGGTACCGCGGGCGCACACGTACTCCCGCCGGAGCGCATAGCAAAGCGGCTTAGATACTGTAGAAATTATGCCCACAAGACGCAGAAACGCCCCTGCATGGACGCAGGGGCGAGGAGAACCGCGCCACGGAAGGCGCGTTTCGACGGTTTCGTCAAGCATAGAAACCCATCAAGCATAATTTCGTACAGTATCTTAGCCACGCAGCGTAGCGACGACTGGAGTACGTGTGCGCCCGTGATACCCGGGGCTTGCGTTCCGTACTATTATATAAACGTCCTAAATAAGGTTTTTAATGCCTTCTGTTAAACGCTTTGCAACTCTCACATTGTTCATGGTGTAAAGATGAATTCCCTCCACATCATTAGCTAAAAGCTCAATTATCTGGCTCTCGCAGTAAGACATTCCGGCATCAAAAAGTGCCGCCTTGTTGTCTCCGTATCTGTGCACAATCTTCTGGAACTTCTCCGGGAACTTTGCTCCGCACATTGTAACCATTCTCTGAATCTGAGCCGCATTGATACAAGGCATGATGCCCGGGATAACAGGCACATTGATACCTGCAAGCCTGCAGTCCTCAGCAAAATTGAAGAAGGTATCATTGTCAAAGAAGAGCTGAGATAAAAGAAGCTCTGCTCCTGCATCAACCTTTTTCTTAAGATTCTTAATATCATCTACCTTATCAGCTGCCTCCGGATGGATGTCCGGGTAGCACGCACCTGCGATACAGAACTGATCACCTGTGGTGTCCTTTATGTATTTAATCAAATCGCTTGCATGGAGAAAATCCTCCTTTGCAGGCACATTTGGATTTCTGTCTCCTCTTAAAGCGAGGATATTCTCGATGCCCTCATATGAAAGCTGTCTGGTGAACTCATCTATCTCTGCCTTGTTATAGCACAGACATGTAAGGTGTACGACCGGCTCCACATTGTACCGGTTCTTGATTTTCTTCGCAATCTCGATAGTCTTGTTATTGTTTGAGCTGCCGCCTGCGCCAAATGTCACGCTGATGTACTCAGGATGACAATCACAGAGTATCTCAAGCATCTCGTCTATATTTTTGAAGTCTTCCTCCTTCTTAGGTGGAAATATCTCAAAGGAGAGCGACTGTGGTTTGTTTGTATGTATCTGTGTAATCTTCATGTTATCCTCCGGTATATATGGTTATTCAATAATTTGTAATTTTTATATTCCATATATTACTGTAGTTTTTTGTCATTGTAAAATATATTTTTCTTTTAGTTTGTCATAAATAAAATCTATATCAAGACTTGCTGAGCATTTGATTTTTTTAGATGAGGTGATATAATGGGCGAAGCAAATCAAAAAGAGGTTTCACAATGAAAAAAATAGATTTTGATAATGATTCAATAAAGAAAAATATATTGCAGGCTGCTCTGCCCATGCTGGCAGCCCAGATTCTAAGCCTGTTGTACAATATAGTAGACCGCATATACATTGCCCGCATACCTGATATGGGAACCACTGCACTCGGTGCTGTGGGGCTTTGCTTTCCTATTATAATGCTGACAATCGCTTTCTCCAATCTCTTTGGAAGCGGTGGTGCTCCGCTTTTTTCAATAAAAAGAGGCATGAGTGATGACAGAGCCGCCAATACCATAATGAATACGAGCTTTACAATGGTCTGCACATTCGCAGTCGTTTTTACAGCTTTGTGCATGATTTTTGCAAAGCCTCTTTTAATCGTGTTTGGCGCATCTGAAAATGCTCTCAAATATGCTCTGCCATACCTGCTCATTTATTTGATAGGAACACTCCCATCCATGATTTCAACCGGCATGAATCCCTTTATCAACGCTCAGGGCTACTCCACTACCGGCATGCTGTCTGTAGCAATCGGAGCCGTTGCCAATCTGGTTTTGGACCCGCTTTTTATATTTGGATTTAATTTCGGTATCAAAGGAGCAGCTATTGCTACGGTCATCTCACAAATACTGTCTGCTCTCTATGTGCTTCACTTTCTTAGGAAAAAGGCTGAGCTTAAGGTGCGCCTTATGACACTCTCTGAATTCAGTGAAAATACGCGCTATGCAAAGGATATCATAAGCCTTGGAACCTCCGGCTGTGTCATGCAGCTCACCAACAGTCTGGTGTCTATATGCTGCAACAACGTGCTTTCAGTGACCGGAGGTGATTTGTACATATCGGTAATGACCATCGTATCAAGCATCAGGCAGATGGTCGAGACTCCAATTTATGCAATTGTGGAGGGTTCATCTCCTGTTTTAAGCTACAACTATGGCGCCAGAAGACCTGCCCGGGTGAGAAAATCTATTTTCACTATGGGGCTGCTCGTGCTTCTATATACAGCTGTCATGTGGAGTGTGATCATACTTGCTCCTCATGCCCTGATTACTATTTTCAGTTCCGATGCCACCCTCATGGATGATGCGGTGAAGGCTTTAAATATCTACTTTGCGGCATTCATATTTATGGATCTGCAGTACATCGGACAGACTACCTTTAAATCACTTAACAAAAAGAAGCGGGCTATATTTTTCTCCCTGCTTCGCAAGGTGTTCATCGTTGTACCGCTGACATATATTCTGCCATACTCCTTTGGTATGGGAACCGATGGTGTGTTTATGGCAGAACCTGTATCAAACGTGATTGGCGGAAGCATCTGCTTTGTAACCATGCTTAGTACAGTACTGCCGGAGCTTCACAGAATGGAGCAGTAATTACAGCATCTCATCAATGCAGATGCCGTAGCCTCCGGTCGGATCATCGACAAACACATGGGTGACTGCTCCTATTATTTTGCCATCCTGTATGATTGGGCTTCCGGATGTGCCCTGCACTATTCCACCGGAGAGCTCTATCAGCCTGTCGTCTGTCACCTTAAGCTCCATTCCCTTGTTTGTATCTGTCGCTTTTCTGTCTATATTTGTTATTTCCAGATTATATTTTTCCAGTTTTCCTGATATTTCCGATATCATCTGTGCACTGCCTGTGTGTATCTCATCCTTGCCGGCGACCGGATAATACGTATCCTCTGCGGCATATTCCGACAATTCATCGCTGTCAAGCTGTCCGTAAATTCCCAGATTACTATTGCAGTCAAGTGTGCCTATATGGCTTTTTTTGCCAAAATATACCACTCCGCCTATCTCGCCCGGCGCGCCGGATTTTCCCTTTTTGATTTTGGTAAGCTTCATACTGTACAAATCACCACTGTTTGCATACAAGAGATTGCCGCTTTGGGTTCCGTCTCCTATTCCATGCCCCAACGCTCCAAAACGGCCGTCCTTTGTATAATAAGTGATAGTACCGATTCCTGCCAGATCGTCCTTCACCCATATTCCCATATAGTATCTGCCATCATCCATCCTCACAGGTGTGATATCCGCTGACATTTTCTCACCGCCTCGAAGAAATTTAATGTTTACGGTACTTTTATCTTCATGCCTTTCATCATATTCCTTCATGATATCATTTACAGCTTCAGAAAGCTCTTCCTTGTCTGCCACAGTGCGCCCATTGACAGATAGGATATAATCACCGCACTGCACCTTTTTATCTGCCGGATTGACTTTTTTGCCATCCTCGTCTGTCACCTCCGTCGTATTCACTACAAGCACGCCCTCTGTCTGCTCATATATACCGGTCAGCCTGCCACAGGCATATACGCCCTCAACTCTTATTCCATCACTTATTTTATCTGTCTCTTCATAATCTCTGTCAGCAGCTCTGTGAGTTGGTGTTGTATCTGCTGTCTGTCCTATGTCTTGTTCGGTTCCACTGTTTTCACCATTTTCACCATTCTTGCCCGAATCAGCCAATACACTAGCCGCCTGTCCTGGAAGCCCTGTCGCATATCTTCCATATCCGGCCTTTGATTCATTTAAAAAACTTCCTAATGCACTTTCATCAAATGCCTTATCTACCCTGCTGCACCACTTATCATCACTGCTTAGTGCAAACATAGCTATCACTACTGCAGCCAGCGTGACACTCACAAATTTTCCAAAAAACTTCCGCATACTATTACCTCCATTTGGATTAGTATGCTCCTGTCATTTTTCTTTTATTCTTTTAATATCTTATTATCTCATTCTAACTATTCCAAATTATTTTAAGCAAAAGCCGGTATAATTTGACAGTTTAGGTGTTTTCCTATATAATTTCGATATATTTATATGATTATTATAGATTTCACATATAATTCCCACGTTGTCAGTTACAAATAAATATTGTAATAGCTTTATAATTCTTAAATCACCATTTAATAAAGGAGGGATTCCATGAATACATACCTGCTCATCACATCCATAGTAATCTTCTTATGTATCCTGCTAAATCGTGTCTCCAACCGCATAGGCATTCCGGCACTTTTAGCCTTTATCGTACTCGGCATGCTTTTTGGCTCTGACGGAATAATGAAGATAGATTTCGACAATTACGCGTTCGCTGAACAGATATGCTCTACCGCGCTGATTTTTATCATGTTCTATGGTGGCTTTGGCACCAACTGGCAGCGTGCAAAGGCTGTTGCCGTTAAGTCCGTGCTTTTGTCCACCATCGGCGTTATTATCACATGCTTTCTCACAGGGCTGTTCTGTCACTTTGCCCTTAATATGAGCTGGGAAATAAGCTTTCTCCTTGGTGCGCTTATTTCATCAACCGATGCGGCGAGCGTTTTCTCCATTCTCCGTTCAAAAAAGCTGAACCTGAAATATAATACAGCCTCTCTTCTCGAGGTAGAAAGCGGTAGTAATGACCCATGTGCCTATATGCTCACAGTTGCTTTTATAGCCATATCTCAGGGCAGCGCAAGCGCGGGAAATATTGCCATACTCATAGTAAAACAGCTTGCCTTCGGCATAATCTTCGGTGCCTTGATTGCAAAGCTTTCCATCATACTCCTTCGATATATACGCTTCAAAAGCGCGGGGTTTGATGCGATTTTCATGGTGGGAATAGCACTGATATCATATGCCCTGCCTGCTTACTTTGACGGAAACGGCTTCTTAAGTGCCTATATTGTCGGCATCGTACTCGGAAACACTGAAATAGAAAATAAAAAGAATCTGGTAAATTTCTTTGATGGAATAACCGGACTCATGCAGATGCTTATTTTTTTCCTGCTTGGTCTGCTTTCTTTCCCGTCAAAGCTGCCGCAGGTCATAGTACCTGCGCTTTTAATATTTATATGGCTTACCTTTGTGGCAAGGCCTCTTTCTGTAGCACTTGTGCTCACACCATTTCGCAGCAAAATAAAACAGCAGCTGCTTGTCTCATGGTCCGGCTTAAGAGGAGCTGCATCCATAGTGTTTTCCATCATGGCATATACCGCCACCAATGATGACCTCGACACCTTCCACATAATATTTATGATAGTACTTTTTTCAATACTGCTTCAAGGCTCAATGCTTCCATGGATATCACGAAAGCTTGACATGCTTGATAAAACAGCCGATGTAATGAAGACCTTCAATGATTACTCCGAGGAAGCAGATATCCAGTTCATACAGCTTACCATACCGGAAAATCATCTGTGGTGTGGCCACAAGCTAAAGGATCTGACGCTGCCGCCGGAGACACTGATTGTGCTTATACGAAGAGGTGAGCAGAATATAATACCTGACGGCGAAACAATAATACTTCAAAACGATGTGCTCGTGCTGAGTGCCATCACACCTGATGAGGTGCATGGTATAAAACTGGTGGAAAAAATAATAGAAAAAGACAGCAGATATAACAATAAACTGCTGTCTGAAATATCAAAAAAACACAATGAAATAATCATAATGATCCAAAGAAACGGGCAGGTAATCATCCCGAACGGAAATGTACGGCTGACCACCGGTGATATACTGGTAATCAACCGCGCCGTAAACTGATAATGTCAGATTTTTTTCTCCATGGCAAGTGCTTTCATCTCGCGTGCGCTCTCCATCACGGTATCTGTGATTTTTGCACCGCCGAGCATTCTGGCAAGCTCAGCCACGCTGTCATTGTCAGTTAGCCTTCGAATCCTTGAAACCGTGGATTTGTTCTCGACTGCTTTTTCAATAAGGAAATGTGCATCTGCCATAGCTGCTATCTGTGGCAGATGTGTGATACATATAATCTGATGGTTGCGACCAAGCTCATTCATCTTCTCAGAGACCATCTGAGCTGTACGTCCACTGATTCCAGAATCAATCTCATCGAAAATAAGTGACTCGATGTGATCATTTTCTGCCATGATTGTCTTGATGCCGAGCATGATACGCGACAGTTCTCCTCCTGATGCTACCCTGCCGAGCGGCTTAAGTGGCTCTCCGGGGTTAGTTGATATGAGAAACTCAGGCGCATCGATTCCGTTTGCTGTATAGTCCGCTAGTCTTTCAAAGTGCATATCAAACTGTACATCAAGAAAATTCAAATCATTAAGTGCTGATTTAATTTCTGACACAAGCTTTACAGCACACCTTTGTCTGATTTTTGACACCTCATCCGATATCTGTGACAGCTCCTTTTCCTTCTTCGAAAGCTGCTGCTCTAATTTCTGTAAATAAGAATCATAATCATTCAGGACACTGATACGCTCCCTCTTTTCATTGAGTGCTATCAGTATATCGTCAATTGAGTTGCCGTATTTGCTCTTTAGATGATTTATCTCATCCAGACGCTTTTGTGTCTCATAGAAGGTCTCCTCGTCAAACTCAGCCTGTGATATATATCCTGATATCTCGTGATTAAAATCAGAAAGCAGACTGTCTATCTCTGACAGCTGACTCTCCAGAGCTTCCACATCCGTATCATAGCCTGATACCTGTGACAGCTCTCTTACCGCCCTGCCAATAAGCTCTGAGGCACTCTCCATCTCGCCTCCTGTGGCAGAATATGCAGCATTTACGCCCTCCATGATTTTCTTTCCGTTTGAAAACTTCCTAAACTGCGCCTCAAGCTCCTCATCCTCCCCCGGCACAAGGGAAGCTTCTTCTATCTCCTTCACCTCGTACTCAAGGAATGACAGCTCACGGCTTCTTTCTTCATTGTCGATATTTGACTTTTCATACTCATCCTTAAGCGCCCTATATGCTTTGTATGTGACTGAAAGCTGCTGCTTTTTATCTCCAAGCGACTGCTTTGCATACTCATCAAGTATATCAAGGTGTTTTTTCTTTGATAAAAGTGACTGGTGCTCATGCTGACCGTGGATATCTATGAGATATGAGGCTATTTCCTTCATCCGCGAAACAGATACAGCCTCACCGTTTACCCTGCCGACTGCGCGCGACTGTGTGATTTTACGGCTTAAAATAACGCATCCGTCCTCGACCTCCACATCAAGTGCCCTTAAAGCCTCTATAATCTTTGGGTCCTCAACTGAAAAAATCAGCTCTACAAAAGCAGGCTTTTCATTGTCTCTTAGCATCTCCTTTTGCACTTTTTCACCAAGCGCCAGATTGATAGAGCCTATGATGATTGATTTTCCGGCTCCGGTCTCTCCCGACAGTATATTTAGTCCGTCGGAAAACTCAACCTCACACTCATCTATGAGTGCCAGATTCTTTACATGTAGATTTTGTAACATATTTTCTCCTTCCTCTCCCAGGCATGACGATATATGTTATTTTCTGTTACAGTTCAGCTATAATCTGATATTCATGTAACATTATTCCACAATTCTGCGGATTTTTTTCATCACCGCATATGTATCATCAACAGTCCGGATTGCACACATGATTGTGTCATCTCCTGCAATCGAACCGACGATTTCTCTCATCTTCATGGCGTCTATTGCAGCACAGACAGCGCTTGCCATTCCCGATACAGTCTTTATAACGAGGATATTCTGAGCCATGTCCATTGACAAAAAGCCCTCTCTGAGTACTCTTTCGTATTTCTTTGAGAGATTCTCAGGTGCATCCGTTATCACGGCGTACTTCTGTCTGCCGCCTGCGGTAGGAATCTTTGTAAGCTTAAGCTCCCTGATATCCCTGGATACTGTGGCCTGAGTCACGCGAAAACCATCTTTTTCAAGAAGCGCAGACAGCTCATCCTGCGTCTCTACCTCATTCTTTTGGATTATCTCAATTATCTTGGATTGTCTGTTTGTTTTCATGTCCTGCCACCTCATAAATATTATTTGTAACTATTCATTATAACAATCCTTATCTGTGTTATGAATAATTTCCCATCTTTTTACGGAGTATCTCCAAAAAGCTTCTCTGGTGAAGCTTGCAAATCTTTGTATGATTGGCTGCCTTTGAAATAACAAAATGGTCTCCCACAGCCAGCTCTGCCGTGGTGTCGCCATCATAGCTGACACACGCCAGCTCATCGTTTTGCTCCCTGCGGCTTAGAATCTCTATCTCTATCTCATCATCGCCTGAAAGCACAATGCTCTTTGACGTAAGATTGTGAGCATTGTTCGGTGTGAGCAGTATCATATCGCCCTTCGGATCCACAATCGGACCTCCCGCCGACATACTGTAGCCTGTAGAGCCTGTCGGAGTCGCAACAATGATGCCGTCGGCATGGTAATTATTTAAAAACTCACCGTTTACATACACATTGAGGCTTAAAATCTGCAAATTTCCCTTTCTGTGGATGACAATATCATTTAATGCCACTCTCGATGTCTCACTGCCTCTTTTGTGCCCTGTGAGCATGATGCGGTCCTCTGTCATGTATTTATCAGCCATGAGCGAATCAATAGCGTCAAATACCGTAGCTTCCTCCACCTCACACAGATAGCCGAGTGTGCCGAGATTCACTCCCATAAGCGGAATCTCAAGTGTCTCCACC
>ENA-OQDT01000042-OQDT01000042.1-human-gut-metagenome-genome-assembly--contig:-NODE-42-length-66508-cov-8.105467_pt1 | contig 66508 bp, 57 predicted proteins | sample MGYA00242786_ERZ504617 | MGnify/ENA primary metagenome ERZ504617 (study PRJEB26092, sample SAMD00036337) | human gut metagenome | host: Homo sapiens | study: EMG produced TPA metagenomics assembly of...
TACATATTCATACTAAAAGTCAAGGAGTTTTTTACCAATGAAGAAAAAAGCTAATTTAAAGCCTGCGATTTCCATATCACGATTCCTATCGGTATAGGTTTCCTTTTTCTGGGAATGTCCTACGGATTTATGATGCAGAGCAAGGGATTTTCCGTATGGTATCCATTCTTTATGAGTATGTTTATCTTTGCGGGCTCCATGGAATTCGTGACAGCCAATCTTCTGCTATCGGCATTCAGTCCGATCGCAGCTTTCTTTCTGGCACTGATGGTCAATGCCAGACATTTATTTTACGGACTTTCCATGCTGGATAAGTACAAAAATACCGGCTGGAAAAAGTTCTACCTGATCTTCGGCATGTGTGATGAATCTTTCACCGTCAACTGTACAGTAACGCCGCCGGATGATGTAGACAGGGGATGGTTCATGTTCTTTGTCAATCTGTTAAATCAGATCTACTGGGTATCTGCTGCTACAGCGGGAGCACTTCTCGGATATGTGGTCCACTTCGATACAACAGGAATTGATTTTGTCATGACCGCCCTGTTTGTTGTAATGTTCCTGAACCAGTGGGAAGAAGCCAAAGATCATCGTCCTGCTCTGGTAGGGCTGATCTGCTCCGCTGTCTGCCTTCTGATCTTCGGAAGCAGCAATTTCATCGTTCCGTCCATGATCTTCATCATCGTATGCTTTACAGCAGAACGTAAACTCTCAAAGAAACCGGAGGTGGCTGCGAAATGACAATGACAACAACACAGGCGATCAGCACCATTGCGGCAGTTGTCCTTGGAACAATGGCAACACGTTTTATCCCATTCATTATTTTCCCGGAGGGCAAAAATCCACCGGAATTCATCAAGTACCTTGGAACGGTACTCCCATATGCAGCAATCGGGCTTCTCGTTATCTATTGTCTGAAAGACGTCCCTGCAAGCAGTACACATGGACTTCCTGAAGCAATTGCAATTGTTTTTATCGTACTGCTCCACAAATGGAAAAAGAGCACTCTTCTGAGTATCGGCGGCGGCACTGTCCTGTATATGGTACTGATCCAGACCGTTTTTCGCTGAATTTCTTTGCCCAAACAAAAAAACTCGGTATCGATCGAACATTCTGTGTCCGGTCGATACCGAGTTTTGTATTTACTCAGCAATCTCATTGATCGCTTCTACTGTTTTGTTGTACTGATTTTTTACTTCTGCGTATAATGCCTCATATCCATTCAGTTCTCTTCCGCGAAGTTTCTCTGTCAGCGCTTCACCTGGTTTGTAAAGATTGTCAAAGCCAAGGTTCAAACATATGCCTTTCAGTGTATGTGCAGCACGGAATGCGCGTTCTGCGTCCCCCTGCTCGATTGCATCTGTAAGATCCTGGAAGCTTGGGTCTTTGAGGAATTTTACAGCAAATTTCTTGATCAGCATTTCATTTCCAAGTCTGGATAAAACTCCGTCATAATTTGCGCCCATTTTTTCATAACTTTCTCTAACTGTCATTCTGTATATTCTCCTTTAATTCTTATTGGTAAAATGCATTATGATTAATTAATTCCCCTGTGATCTTTATCAGTCAGACATTTTCTGAGGTAAGAGTTTACGTGTTTGTCAATCATATTTCCGTTTTGCCCCCCCCCCAATAAAATCAAGGTCTGTATCATTTTCAATTTCTGAACATTCTTTCTGGATATCCTGTGTGATAGATTCCATCAGATGTTCTTTGGTACTTTCATATTCTTCCAATTCTCTCATTATATTGCGTTTATAAGAAGCATTGTAATCTTCACTTACTACGATGCTGTCCCTTACCTTCTCCTGTGCTTCTACAAGACACTTCAGAAGGATCGGATTGAAGGCTCCACATTCGCCGTTAAGAATCATTTTCATTGCTTCTCTGTGCGTATACTTCTTCTCATAAACCCGCCTGCTGACAAGCGCATCATAAACATCTGCCAGTGCAACGACCTGTGCGGAAAGAGGGATCGCATCTCCCTTCAATCCGTCTGGATAGCCTTTACCGTCATATCTCTCATGATGCCATCTGCATATCTGATAAGCAATCTTGACAAATGCTTCATCCTTGAAGATTTCCATGTTTTCCAGCATGGAGGCACCGATCACTGTATGTTCCTTGACGATCTCTGTCTCCTCCGGTGTCAGCTTGCCTGCCTTGTTCAATATCTTGTCATCAATGCCGATTTTTCCGATATCGTGAAGAGAAGCCGCTGTCGTGATCATCAGTCTGTCTGACCATGAAACATTGTACTTATCCGTAACCTGAACCAGCTGTTCCAGAAAGATTCCTGTCAGGATATTTACATTCAGGACATGTCGTCCACTTTCGCCATTTCGGAATTCTACGATCTGGCTTAAAATCTCGATCAGGATACGGTTATTCTTCTCTTTCTCATATACCTGATTGGTGATCAGGGCGATCAGCTTGCGCTGCTTCGCATAAAGTTTGATCGTATTAAATACTCTCCGATGAACAACTTCTGCATCAAATGGTCTGTTGATGTAATCAGATACACCCATCTCGTAGGCTTTCTTGACACTGGTCGCAGAATCCTCACTGGAGATCATGATTACCGGAATATCATCGATCCACTGATATTTATTCAGAAACTCCAGAACCTCAAATCCATCCATGACAGGCATCACAATATCGAGAAGCACCAGCGAGATACTGGTTCCATATTTCCTGATGACAGAAATACATTCCTCACCATTCTCTGCCTCCAGGATCTCAAATTCATCTCCCAGAATTGCTGACAGGATCTCTCTGTTCATCTCTGAATCATCGACGATCAGAATCTTATATTTATGAATAGATGATGTATTTGTCAGTGCCGGTGTTCCGTGCAACAGGTCTCCCTCGGTCACTACCATGTTCTTGGTTGTCTTTGCCTGATACATATACTGATCTGCCCTGCGTATTGCTGACTCTATTGTCCCGCGTGTAGACAATACCCCGCCTATGCTGACAGACATACGAAGCTGTAAATACCCGGGTACTTCTGCGATATGTATCGCTTCCTGTATCTGTTTCATTTTCTTGCGGAAAGAGGATTCCAGAATATCCGGCATTACCAGAAGAAATTCATCACCGCCAAATCGAACCAGCATATCTGTCTTACGGATATTGTTTCGTATAATCTTGACAACCGTCTCCAGGACAAGATCTCCTGCATTATGTCCATAAGTATCATTATAAAACTTAAAGTCATCCAGGTCGATCATTGCAACCCCGGCAACCATATCAACAGATTTGAGCTGATCCTCATAGTAACGCCTGTTATATGCACCTGTCAATGCATCCATATACAGTTCTTTGTCGTACCGGATCAGTTTCTTGAGCATCTCATCGCGCTGTTTCTTGCTTACCAGCGCATCTCCGTCCAGTTTGTTTACCAGTTCTGCCACGTATGGAACGCCATCGATCTTGATATATTTGGACACTACCTGGAAAATGCCATCATCTATAAATTCAAGTTTTGTTCTCTTACCTTTTTCTGCAAAGGCCGCCCTGGAAATGCAGTTATCACAACGGGAATTCTTATTCCAGAGTGCATAGCATTCACATCCCTCTGCCATATCTGTACTTCCCTGAAGCCTTCCGGTCCGCAGTTCCTCCTCGTTAAGAAGGCGTACAATTGAAAATACCTTCTTCAGTTCTTTGAGCATGACTTCCCATTCATGCCTGGTCATATCATTTTCGTTTTGTGCTTCCATGGCATCCTTCCTTTTGCATACTTCTTTGCGTCTCCTATAAGATTATATTATACCATTCTCAATTTTTGCCCGTAAAGAAATTTAAGGAATCTTCTTATTATTTTCTGCTTTTCTTTTTGCTTTTTTTACTGCCATTTCCAGCTTTTTTGATATTTTTTCTCTTTTTTTGAAGTCTGCTTTTTTTACGTCTGAATATCAGACTTGCGCCATAGAGTATTATCAGGAAAAATATCCCCTTCACTACATTTATAACGGTATGATCTGGTGTCGTTTCTTTCTGCTCTTCCGGAACTGTCTGCACTTTTTCCGTGTCGACAGATTCTTCCTCTGCCTCTATCTCCTGTGTCTGCTGTTCCAGATATGCAAATCCATAATTAAAAAGCTTGATCGTATCTGTATAATGTGTCATCTCACTTTTTAATACTACTGAGATCAGATTTTTGTCGTCTTTCCTGGCTGCTGTTACTAAGGTATTTCCTGCTGCATACGTGTAACCGGTTTTTCCTGCATAGGCATACTTATAAGAATAGTCTGTCCCATTCAAAAGCTGATGTTCCATTTCAACGATACAGCCGTTCGGATTATTCAAAGTTACCGGAAGCTGGTATGTCTTTGCCGATGCAATTTCCCTTACAGTGTCATTAGAAAAAGCGGCTGCTGCGATCTTGGCCATATCTTCCGCTGTAACCTTCTGCTCTTCTGCATTTAGTCCGGAAGGGTTCACAAAATTACTGTCTGTGCATCCCAGTTCCTGTGCCTTTTCATTCATATGTTCTGCAAATTTCTCATTACTTCCGGCAACATATTCCGCAAGCGCATTAGCCGCCTGATTGGAAGATTTCAACAGCATTGCATACATACAGTCTTCTACTGTCAGTTTATCGCCCGTTTCTAACTGAAGTGCATTTCCACTCCCTTCTTCCACTCCATAGACAGCATCGTACGAAAAAATAACGATATCATCCAGCTTTCCTTCCTCCGCTGTCACCAGTGCTGTCAGAAGTTTTACAATACTTGCGGGATATAATTTTTCTTTTCCATTCTTCTCATACAAAATATCTCCACTGTCCATATCCATTACAACTACAGCCTGTGATTCGATCACCGGTTCTTTCAATGTCTGTGCCCAGATATTCTGTGTAAACAGAATCCCTGATAAAATGCCTATTGTCAAATGAATTCCTTTTCTCATGTTTCCATCCTGCAATTATTTTTTTATCTGATTATATCATATTTTCTTAATTATTACGAAATATTTTTTTAACAATTGTAACATGTATATAATATAGTATTCTGCAATAACTGCCCAAAAATACATCAGACCCGTGGAAACAGCATTTTTAATTTGTCGGTTACTGTTCACTCCGTTCACAGCAACTTGGTCAAAATGCATTCCAAATCACCTTCGGTGATGGCATTTTGCCCCGTATGTCTCGGGATTTTGCCATTATTCATTGCAAAACACCTCGCGGGATACTACCTGTGAACAGTTACATTTGTCGTTCAATTCACAATATTGTGAATAAATTTTCACTGGTAGAATGGTGTCGTTTGTGGTAATCTAAGAATAGATATTTTATAAAAAATTGTAACTGTTCACGTGATAATGGTTGCAATAAATTTTGATTCAGAAGGGAGAATCCAAATGCTTCAGGATGATTTTATACTGCGCCAGATCCGTGAAATGGTTCATGCTGTTATGAAAATGCTGTTTCAGGTAAGCGCATCCGAGCTTACCCCGGAAGTGATCGAAGACAGTACTGCCAGAACGACTCTTGAGAATCTGATCGCTCTGACCGATGAGGGTAAGATTGACGAGGCAGAGAACCAGTTATACGAAATGACCTGTGATGGTGACCGCCAGAATCTGGAGATCGGTCTTCTTTTTTATTATAATCTTAATGGAAAGGACGATGACTTCCTGGAAGTCCACAATTTCAGCCGTGAAGAGATCATGACCGGAATTCAGGATCTTGCTGACCGTTATCAGCTCAGTGGAATTGCGGAAGCATTCCGCACAGAAATCTTATAATGCTTATAAGGGAGGGATTTTTATGGAATCAAGAATGACCAAAATCAGTGCACGCGGCGACAAGAAAATTCAGCTTAAGGTAATTCCTGGACATTTTGCAACACCGCAGTCTCACATCACCCATTATCTGGACCTTACCACTATGCGTTCCAGAAGTTCAGAGGCACTTCGTGTCGCAGAGGCACTGGCTGCCAACTATGAAGCAAGTATTCCTGTTGATACGATCATCTGTATGAGCGGACTGGAGGTTGTCGGTGCATACCTGGCAGAGACACTTACCAGAGCTGGTGTATATTCTATGAACTCACACCAGACTATTTATATCACTGCTCCGGAATACAATAACTCTGGTCAGATCATTTTCCGTGACAATATCCAGCCAATGATCAAGAACAAGAACATCCTGATCCTGGATGGTTCTATCACAACAGGCGAAACTCTGTCCCGTGCGATCGAGAGTATCTTGTACTACGGCGGCACGATCCGTGGTATCGCTGCAATTTTCAGTGCAGCTACCAATATTGCCGGACTGCCTGTTTATAGTATTTTTGAGCACAGGGATCTTCCAAATTATGGTTCGTATCCTGCTTCCACCTGTCCTTTATGTGCCCAGAAACAGAAACTGGATGCATTGGTAAATGGCTTCGGTTATTCCAAGATCTAAGCTGTTAAAAAGGGCCTTACGGCCCTTTTTTTCTGGCAAAAATACCTTCTATACTTTCAAACACGAGGAGTTTTATTATGAATAAAAAAGAAATATCAGAAATCAAGAAACAGTTTACCCCCAACAACTGCGCCATCACACGAATCTGCGGCTGCTACGTTGACGGAGAAAAAAACAAAAAGACCAAGCTGAAAGAAGCATTTCTTTCTCTCTCCGAAGAAGAAATGTTCAAATACTTTGAAATCTTCAAGAAAACTCTTTCCGGTACTGTCGGCAAGAACCTGATCAATATGGAATTTCCTCTCGAGCAGGAAAAAGAAGGCGGCACACAGGAATTCCTTCTTCGTCTGCGCGGCAGTAAGTTACAGGATGATGCTATCCTGGATGAATTCTATGACAAAGTGATCGAATCTTACGATTACGGTGAGAATTATTATATCATCCTGATCCACGCTGTATACGATATCCCTGGTAAATCTTCTGATGGTCAGGAAATGTTTGATGCTTCCGATGAGATCTATGATCATATTCTGTGCAGCATCTGCCCTGTAAACCTTTCCAAAGCAGGTCTCTGCTACAATGCAGAAACCAACAATATCGAGGACCGCATCCGTGACTGGATCGTAGAAATGCCGGATCTTGGATTCCTGTTCCCGGTATTTAATGACCGCAGTACAGATATCCACGGACTTCTCTACTACTCCAAGAACGCAGAACAGCTCCGCAGTACTTTCGTAGATGAACTGTTTGGCTGCGATACACCGCTGTCTGCCGGAGGCCAAAGGGATTCTTTTAATGCCCTTGTAGAAGAAACTCTGGGCGAGGACTGTGCTTACGATACCGTCATGAATATCCACGAAAAACTGAACGAATGGGTTGAAGCACAGAAGGATTCTCCTGAACCCGCTGTTCTCACCAAACCAGAAGTGAAACGTCTCTTCGAGGAATGCGGTGTCGAAGAAGAAAAAATGGAAACTTTCGACCAGTGCTACGAAGCCACCGCCGGTGAGAATGCATCCCTGATGGTATCCAACATTACCAACACCCGCCGGACCGAGATCAAAACCCCGGATGTCGTCATCCACGTAGACCCGGACCGCGCGGCGTTAATTGAAACCCAGATTATTGATGGACGTAAATGTATCGTGATTCCGATGGAGGGTGATGTTGAGATCAATGGTATCCATGTGACGGGAAGTTTTTCTGAGGATAATGCGGAGGAAATTTAATATCCTTACATAATAGAGCCCCGCAGCGAATGCTGCGGGGCTCCGATTTTTACGATTTTTTATTCGTAAATTCCATTCACAGTAACATCAAATACTGCTTCTTTTCCATTAAGCTCATCCACACCATAATCATCCGGGAAGGTTACGGTTACTTCTACTTCATCTCCTGGGTGAGCACCTACGAGCTGATCTTCAAAGTTATCAATATAGCTTCCAGAACCGATCACAAGGTCTGTTCCCTTTCCATCAGTGCTTCCACGATCGAATGCTGTACCATCGATCTTACCAACATAATCAATGTTTACAGTATCTCCGTCTTTGACTGTCAGAGATGTGTCTGTGCTGTAGGAAGGTGCTTCCGTAGCTTCTGGTGTTGTTGTTGCACTTGCTGCCTCAGTAGCTTCCGGTGTTGTTGTAGCACTTGCTGCCTCTGTAACTTCTGGAGTCTCAGTAGCGTCTGCCTCCGGTGTCTCTGTTACCTCAGTATCTTCTGTTGTATCAGCAGCTTCCTCGGTCGGCTCCGGTGTTGCGGTTGGCTGATTATATTTATGGTTATCTGTTACTTTGAGAGTCTTGAGAACTTTCTTCTCTTCTTTGATATCTGCATCTTCCATCCACTTGTCAGTAGTCTCTGTATACAGATCCTGCTCTCTTGTAGAAATGATAGACTCTTTCTTGGTCTCTGTTGCTTCTTCATCGTTTTTCTGATTCAGTTTTACAACATAGTATGCTGTATCTGTTTCGATCACGTCCGGAGCAACTTCTCCATCATCGAGTGTTCTGAGGACTTTGATCACTTCATCCGGATAAGTACTGCTGGATGTACTGCTGTCTTCCTCAGAATCCTCATTCTCGGAATCTTCATCATCACTGGTATCATTTGCATCAAAAGTACCTTCCAGTGAAGAATAAGAATCATCTACAGATTTGGCGATCTCATCGAAATCTCCCTCTGGATCCTTGGTCAGTTCATCCTGGATCTTCTGTGCATCTTCTTTCTTCTGCTTAATCTCATCATCGCTTAAATCTGCTGTGCTGATACTTACATAACTGAAAGAAGACTGCTGTGCTTCCTTATCAGAAACATCCTTGTCTACATCTGCAATGATCGGATCATGAATTCTCTGTTTGTATGTCTCAAGTTCCAGGAAGGTTTTGACCTGATCTTCTGTAACTGCCAGGTCTGCAATTGCCTCATCAGAGTTTGCTTCCATAAAGGAAGCGGCTGCTTCTTCGATTGCTTTCTCATCATCATCTGTCAGTTCTACATCATAATCAACTGCTTTTTCTTTCATGATGTACATAAGTTCTACGTCTTCGAGGGCCTGTTCTACAAGCTGTTCACCATAGGTCTTGCCTTTCTCTGCTTCTGTATCCCAGATATCAAAATCAGAGCCGCCCATATAACTTCTGTACATAGCTTCTGTCTGCATCTGACCGTCTCTGACAGAAAGGCTTACAACGCCCAGCGGGATCTCTGTTCCATCTACTGTAGCAACCGTCTTGCTTCCGTCTAATTTCTTCTCACCGCATCCGGTAAGCATTCCTGCAGCCATAATGCCTGCCATAGCAACAACGGCTGTTTTTTTGTCATTTCCTTCATATTTTCCTCCATGATTACCTGAATTCAATAGTATGAGTATAAACTTTTTTCCCCTTCAGGGCAAGGATTATCCATAAGAAACGCTGTTTTTTCACAAAATAGACACGTTTCGTTCCTGACTGACTTTACTCCTCCACCAGTTTCTCCAGTTCATTCAGAAAATCCGTAAGTGCTGTCAGAAGATTTCCGACCGGTGTCAGGATAAATTTCGGTTCCTGCTCATTCTTGAACTGAAGTCCGCGTCTGTATTTCTGCATCAGTTCCGGGAAACCTGCCGGATTCAGTTTCGCACGCTCATACAAAGTGATCTTCAGATCTTTGCCCATCTGCTTGATCTCCGTCACATAGCTTCTGTGTGCAAGAGCTTTGATCCGGGCAATCGTCAGAAGGTTCAGCACTGCCTTCGGCGGCTCTCCAAATCGATCCAGAAGTTCCTCCAGCATATCATCATAATCCTGCGTTGTCTCAATCCCTGCTGTCCTCTTATAGATGTCCAGTTTCTGGTACTCATTGCTGATATAGGTATCCGGAATAAAGGCATCCATATTCAGATCGATCGTTGTTTCAAAGTCCTCCATCGTGTGGATTCCCTTTGCCTCCTTGACCGCCTCACTGAGCATCTTGCAGTAGAGATCATATCCGACAGCATTCATATGTCCGTGCTGCTCCGCACCAAGAAGATTACCTGCACCACGAAGTTCCAGGTCCCTCATCGCGATCTTGAATCCACTTCCGAGGTCTGTATACTCACGAATCGCAGACAGTCGTTTCTCTGCTGTCTCTTTGAGCATCGTATTCCTTCGGTACATCAGAAATGCATATGCGGTACGGTTGGAACGTCCGATCCTTCCTCGAAGCTGATACAGCTGTGACAATCCATAACGGTCTGAGTCATGGATGATCATGGTATTTACATTTGAAATATCAAGCCCCGTCTCTATGATCGTTGTGGAAACAAGCACATCGATCTCACCATTGATAAACGCATACATAACCGATTCCAGTTCTCTCTCACTCATCTGTCCATGCGCAAAATCAATCCGCGCATCCGGGATCAGTTTGGAAAGACGCGCCGCCACATCCGCAATATCATTGACTCTGTTGTATACATAATAAACCTGACCGCCCCTTCGGAGCTCTCGGTTGATTGCCTCACGGACAGTCTCTTCATCGTACTCCATAACATAAGTCTGGATCGGAACGCGGTCCATCGGTGGCTCCTCCAGAACACTCATGTCACGGATCCCTATCATACTCATATGAAGTGTTCGTGGAATCGGCGTTGCCGTCAGTGTCAGTACATCAACGTCTTTCTTGAGCTGCTTGATCTTTTCCTTATGGACAACGCCAAAACGCTGTTCCTCGTCAATGATCAGCAGACCAAGGTTTTTGAAAGTGACATCTTTTGACAGGACTCTGTGTGTTCCTACAATTATGTCAACCTGTCCTTTTTTGAGATCACTGATCGTCTTCTGCTGCTGAGAAGGTGTACGGAAACGGCACAGAAGATCCACACGTACCGGAAACTCATTCATACGCTGTACAAAGGTGTTATAGACCTGCTGTGCAAGAATGGTAGTAGGTACCAGGTAAACGACCTGCCGGCTCTCCTGCACGGCTTTAAACGCCGCACGAAGCGCAACCTCTGTCTTGCCATATCCAACGTCTCCGCACACAAGACGATCCATGATCTTGGTACTTTCCATATCTTTCTTGGTGTCCTCAATCGCAGCAAGCTGATCTTCAGTTTCCTCATACGGGAACATTTCTTCAAACTCTCTCTGCCATACAGTATCCGGACCGCATACATACCCTTCTTTTTCCTGGCGGACCGCATAAAGTTCCACCAGTTCTTTCGCGATATTCTGGACTGCACCTTTCACTCTGGATTTTGTCTTTTTCCATTCCTGACCGCCAAGACGGTTCAGCTTCGGCGGTTTTGCAGTCTCCGATCCCGCATATTTCTGAAGCGCATCAAGCTGTGTTGCAAGGATATACAGATTACTGCCGTTGCGGTATTCGATCTTGATATAATCTTTTGCAACTTTATCCACCGCAACCTTCTCAATACCACGGTAGATTCCCAGCCCATGTTTTTCATGAACTACAAAATCTCCAATCGAAAGTTCCGAGAAATCCTGAATACGTTTTCCATTGTATTCTTTCTTTTTCTTACGCTTCTTCTGCTCTTTTCCAAAAATGTCAGTTTCTGTGATAATCGCAAATTTGATAAACGGATATTCAAATCCCTTACGTGCATGACCATAAGCGACCATGATCTCGCCCGGTTCCAGCACACGGTCAAAATCCTGTCCGTAAAAAGCACTTAATCCCTCATCCTGCAGATCCTTCGCAAGACGCTCCGCTCTTGTCCTTGAACCGGAAAGAAGCACGATCTGATATCCCTGTTTCTTGTACTGTCGGAGATCTTTGACGAGAAGTTCAAAACTACTCTGATAAGAACTCATGGATTTGACTGTCAGGTTAAACTGCTCTGTAATCTTCCAGTCTGCCCTCTTTGGTTCCATCAGTGATACAGAAATGCAGTTTCGATTATTCAGCTTGTGATTCAGATCTTCCCATCTGCACATCCAGTTCTGGGAAATATTTTCTTCACCTTTCTGCTGACGGTTTTCACAGCTCTGACGAAATTCCTCTTCTACTGCTCTGGCATTTTCCTCCAGGCGGTTCGGCTCATCAAGAAAAACAAGACTGTTTTTTTCTGCAAAATAATCAAGAAAAGAAACGCCGCCCTTTTCTGCCGGCTGTTCTGTCGCCGGATAGATCATGATCTCGTCAAGATTTTCCAGGGAACGCTGGCTCTGTGAGTCAAACGTACGGATCGAGTCGATCTCATCTCCCCAGAGTTCGATCCTCCACGGATTTTCTTCGGTAAGGGAATAAATATCCACAATGCCGCCCCGGACAGAAAACTGTCCCGGCATTTCCACCTGACCTACACGCTCATAACCCATATGCACAAGCGCATCTTTGAGTTTATCCATATCCAGCGTACTGTCATTTCGAAAATGGATCAGCTGTTTTTCTATTTTGTCAAGCGGCTGAAGATAATCCATACATCCGTCTATACTCGTGACAACAGTGATGTTTTCTTTCTGTTCCAGCAGAGCTTTGATCACACGCATTCTCTGGCGGAGCAGAAGGTTTCCATGAATATCTGCCTGAAAAAAGAGCAGATCTTTCGCCGGATAGTAATATACATTCTTATCATAAAAACGATAATCCTCGTACAGTTCCTTCGCAGCTTTCTCATCTTCTGCCAAAATCAGGTGAGATGTAAAAAGCCCGGAAAGCCCATATATTAAATGAGCTTTCTGGGACTCCATACAACCACTTATCTCCAGTATTCCACGATTACTTTTTGCTTTTGTATAAATTGCTTCCATCTCTGCAAGATTTTGCAGAGGATGCAAAAATGTTTTCATACAACCCCCGGTTTCTTGTTGAATTCATTCATGGCGGCATCCGGGCCATCGGACAGGATCAGTTCCACTGCCTTGCATGCACGGTCCTGCGCCTCATCAACGAGTTTGCGGTCTTCACTTCCAAATCTTCCAAGAACATAATCCGCAAGATCCCAGCCCTGCGGCTTGGCACCTACACCGACTTTGATACGCACAAATTTCTGTGTACCGAGCTCCTGAATGATATTTTTGATTCCATTATGCCCTCCGGCACTTCCCTTCTTGCGGATACGAAGCTGGCCCGGATCCAGATCGATGTCATCATAGATCACGATCATCTCTGTTTCCGGGTCAATTTTGAAGTAGTTTGCCATCTCCCGGACCGGACCTCCGCTGAGATTCATATAGGACAGAGGTTTCATCAGGAGAGCAGGCTGCCCTCCGATGATCCCCTTGCCGTACATGGCATTAAACTTCACACCGCCCTGTGGGATCTGGTACTCTTCTACCAGTTTGTCAATCACATCAAATCCCATGTTGTGGCGTGTCGCTTCATACTGCCTTCCGGGATTTCCCAAACCTACGATCAAGTACATTCAAATTTCCTCGCTTAATTAAAGTAAACCATTTCATCTGCCAGTGGCTCGCAGACTTCTACATGATCTGCGTAGAGAACGACACCTTCTTCTCCCTGGTACTCGTTTCTCTTCTCTACAGCAACTTTTGCAGTGACCTCTACCCATGATCCCGGGGCCAGTTTCGGCGCATAAGCACTCTTGCATACATAGCCAAGGAATGTTGTGTCATCTGCACAGCAGGTCATTGCGGTACGTCCCGGAACAAAGAATTTGCTTCCCATTCCGCGCGGTTTCATGACTCTTGCTTTGAATTTGACGGTTTTTCCTTCGTAATTTTCCGGATGGTCCATTGCATCTACAAACCAGATACCATAATCTTCCGGCAGGATGTCAATGACCGGTGCATCCATATCGAATGGCATCTCATCCTGGAAAATATCTCCCATCTCGCCTTCTTCATCTTCAAAGATGACTTCTGCTCTCTGGTTCGCAACCTTGATCCCACGACGGTAAGTCGGCAGCGGATCGTCTTCTTTGCAGCGATTGAAAATAACCATGTCAGTATTTTTTATCATGTCCATAAAAATGGATTTCATGTTTGCCATATACATCTGGAAAGTGCTGGCATCTACGCAGGTGATCTGCTGTTCTACGCCCCATCCTTCCGGAAGCTGCATTTTTTCGAAATTGCTTACCAGCCACATTCCATTATATTCGATGATAACACGTTCAGGCTGATGAAGGATACTCATTGCTACCAGTCTCTCAGTAGTGAATTCTTCTTCACTTTCGATGATCTCTACAACTGTATTATTTTTTTTGAGTGCAGCCTCATCGTATTCTTCTTCTCCTTCTTCGCAGAGGATCAGAAGGGTCTTCCCATCAATGTGGAAATAATCCTGCTGGAGAGTAAAATTCAGGAAAGAAGTCTTTCCACTTTCAAGGAAACCTGTCATTAAATAAATCGGCACTTTGATTTCTTCCATAGTCTGTATGATCCTCCGTTATTACAGGCCAAAAAGCTCAGCCAGTTTGTCCTCATTGAGTTTGGAACCGATTACGCAGAGACGTCCTGTATATTCCGGTGCCCCGCTGCGGATCTCTGTTTCTTCCGGAACCATATCAAAGTAGATCCATGTTCCGTCTTCTGCCGGAAGCATTCCTTTCGCACGAAGGATGATTCCATATTCTTCTGTCTCAGACAGTGTCTCAAGGATCTTTTCAAGATTTTCTCTTGTGTATTTCTTAATTGTCTCACGGCCCCAGCTTGTGAAAACTTCGTCTGCATGATGATGGTGATGATGGTCATGTCCGCAGCCGCATTCATCATGGTCGTGATCGTGGTCATGATCATGTCCGCAGCTACACTCTTCATGGTCATGGTCGTGATGATGGTGCTCATGGTGCTCATGTTCCTCGTGATCGTGGTCATGGTCATGTCCGCAGCCACACTCTTCATGGTCATGGTCGTGATGATGGTGCTCATGTTCCTCATGATCGTGGTCATGATGATGTTCATGCTCTTCGTGATCATGGTCGTGATGGTGATGTCCATGCTCATGAACATGTCCGCATTCCGGGCAAACTTCCTCTTCCATCATTTCCTGTTCCAGAGATACCGGATGTTCCATAACTTCCAGGATCTTTGCACCTTCCAGTTTCTCGATCGGTGTGGTGATGATTGCTGCCTTCGGGTTGATCTCACGAAGAAGCTCCATTGCAGCCTGTGCTTTTGCTTCATCTACGATATCGGTACGGCTCATGATGATCGCACCTGCATATTCAACCTGGTTATTGAAAAATTCACCAAAGTTTCTCATATACATTTTGCATTTCTTTGCATCTACAACAGTTGTGTAGCTGTTAAGAACCAGTCCTGTCTCTTCTGCAACACCCTGAACTGCTTTGATAACATCTGACAGTTTGCCGACACCTGATGGCTCGATCAGGATTCTGTCCGGATGATATTTGCTGATAACTTCCTTAAGGGATGCACCAAAATCGCCAACCAGTGAGCAGCAGATACAGCCGGAGTTCATCTCACGGATCTCAATTCCTGCTTCTTTAAGGAATCCACCGTCAATACCGATTTCACCAAATTCGTTCTCGATCAGTACAACCTGCTCACCTTTGAAAGCATCTTTGAGAAGTTTTTTGATCAGTGTTGTTTTACCGGCTCCAAGGAAACCGGAGATAATATCAATTTTTGTTCTTTCCATGATATATGCATGTCCTTTCTTATTTCGATTGTTTCATTAAGCTAACTTATAACGTAGCTTGACCAGGAAGTGCATGCACCCCCTGGTTAAATTTACCTTTTAATATGGTAATGGGGACATGAACCAGTCACGCCCCCACTGCATTTATTGTCTGATCAGCCGTTGATCATGAAGTTCAGAAGTTTATCAATGTCTTCTTTCTCGTAAGCAACGATCTCAAGTTCCGGGATCTCTCCGCCTGAGAAGATGTTTGCCAGAGATACATACTGGGATAATTTGGATTTGAGGTTCAGTCTGTCTCCCTCACCTGTTACAAGTTCTACTCTGCCTGTGCAGCTATCTACTACTTCGAAAAATTTCTCAACGTCTTTAATATTGGATACTTTCATCTTAGTTCTCCTTTCGAGATCTTATTATCAATTCCTATTTACTTTGTAATTCGCGCTCAGTATAAACCATATTTCCTGAAATTGCAAGACCTTTTACAACAAAATTTAGTATGTAAAAACAGCAATTCCATATGCAGGAAGCGGATATGCAAAAGAGAATTCTCTGTGGTCGCACTCCTGTGCTTCTGCCTTGAATACCTTCGGTTTGTCCAAAAGTCCATGCTCATCCATGATAAGTTTGTACTGTTTTTTCTTCGGAACGCCAACACGATAATCCGGACGTTCTACCGGTGTATAGTTTACTACAAACAGGAGGTTATTTCTCTTGGTCGGTGATTTACGAACCAGGCTGAAAATGCTTCTGTCTGCATCGTCTGCATTGATCCATTCAAATCCTTCTGGATCATTGTCACCTGCATACAGTGCAGGATATTTCTTATACATATGAAACAATGTCTTGACAAAATTCTGGAGATCCTTGTGGTTGTCCTCTTTAAGAAGATACCAGTCAAGTTCTCTCTCCTCACTCCACTCACGAAGCTGTCCGAAGTCCTGACCCATAAACAGAAGTTTCTTGCCCGGATGGAAGATCATAAACGCATATGCTGCCTTAAGGTTCTTGAATTTATCATCCGGATATCCCGGCATCTTGTTCAGCATGGAACACTTAAGATGTACGACCTCATCATGTGAAATGACAAGTACATATCTCTCACTGTATGCATATGTCATTGAGAAAGTCATCTTATTGTGATCGCCCTTACGGAAATATGGATCCAGTTTCATGTATTCCAGGAAATCATTCATCCAGCCCATGTTCCATTTCAGTGAGAATCCAAGACCATTGTCCTCTGCTTTACCTGTAACCTGCGGCCATGCGGTAGACTCTTCTGCGATCATAACCGTACCGTGGTTTCTTCCAAGTACAACGGTATTCAGATGTTTGAAGAATTCTATTGCTTCAAGGTTCTTGTTATCACCGTACTTATTGGCAACCCACTCGCCATCTTTCTTGCCATAATCCAGATAGAGCATAGATGCAACTGCATCTACACGGAGGCCGTCTACATGGCATTCCTCGATCCAGTACAGTGCGTTGGCGATCAGGAAGTTCTTGACTTCCGGACGTCCGTAATTGTAGATCTTGGTTCCCCAGTCCGGATGCTCACCCTGTCTCGGGTCTTCATGCTCATAGACAGCAGTTCCATCGAAATTGGCAAGTCCATGTGCATCCTTCGGGAAATGAGCCGGAACCCAGTCGAGTATAACACCGATCTTGTTTCTGTGCAGGTAATCCACCATATATTTGAAATCCTGTGCAGTACCATACCTGGAAGTCGGTGCATAATATCCTGTTACCTGATATCCCCAGGATCCGTCAAATGGATGCTCTGCAATTCCCATAAGTTCTACATGAGTATATCCCATCTCTTTGACATAGGCCGCCAGTTCATGTGCAAATTCACGGTAATTATAAAATCCCGGATCATCCTCATTCTCTGCCGGATGTTTCTTCCAGGAACCCGGATGTACTTCATAGATTGCCATCGGTTCACGTTTCTCGTCAAATTCCGGACGCTTCTTCATCCAGGTGGTATCTTTCCATTTGTAATCCGTAATGTCTGTAATTCTTGATGCCGTTCCCGGTCTGAGTTCTGCTTCATTTGCGTATGGATCTGCCTTATAAAGTTCTTCTCCATGATATCCGACAATAAAGAATTTGTACAGATCTCCAACTTTGGCACCCGGAACAAAGATCTCATATACTCCGATCTCACCGACTCTGTTCATTGGATTTGCCTGATTATCCCAGTTATTAAAATCACCGATTACAGAAACATATCTTGCATTCGGTGCCCAGACTGCAAAATAGACACCCTTCTTGCGATGCTGTGTGGTAGGATGAGCTCCTAATTTCTTATAGATGTCGTAATGAGTTCCCTGCCCGAACAGATACTGATCCAGTTCTGTAAACTGCATTTTCTCTCCCATCCAGAAATTCCTCCCTTAATTCAAAATTGAGCAGGCTGAAAATATAGAGTCCTGTCTGTGCAGTATATGATTATCGGTAATCTGCACATTTTACTCCTCTTATTCAAGCCGATTTATAGACATATTATACCAATCCAGACTGTTTACGTCAATTAAAAGTATGTCCTGTTACTACAATCTCCCTACAAAAAATGAGGGCAGAACTGTTATTTCTGTTCTGTCCTCATTTGTATTTCTTATTTAGTATGTATCGTACGAATCGTCGCCGGAATCCTCATCATAGTAGTCTCCGGAATCATCGTATCCAGAGTCTCCACTGTCTCCCGAGTCATCATAACTGGAGCTGTCATCGCCAGAGTCATAATCTTCTGAATCACTTCCATCTCCTGAAGAGCCGTCTCCGCCGGAATCCCCAGAACTGCTGTCACTGCTGCCATCAGAAGAATCTCCATCGGAAGAACTTCCGTCACTGACATCAGTACTGTCTGTAGAACTGTCGTCTGTAGATTCAGTGTCCGCAGAACTCTCAGATCCATCTGATGCATCGCTTCCATCTGTAGAATCCGTATTACCGTTATATCCCGGAATCGTTCCTGCCTGAAGCTGGCTGTCCCAGAACTGTGAGTATGTCGTATTCTGTAATGTTACATTCTTGGCTGCTGCCAGTTCACTGACTGTCATCAGTTTATAGCCCTGTGAAACCAGGTCCGGTATCAGTTTCAATGCTGCCTGAACGGAAGGTTCATGAATATCATGCATCAGTATGATTGTACCATCTGTCAGATCGCCATTCATAACGGCATCATAATCTGCTGTTGCATCCATCAGCTTCCAGTCTTCTGTATCAAGAGACCACATGAAGAACGGCTTCTGTACTGCATCATAGATATCCTGATTGGCTGCTCCATAAGGTGCCCTGGCTACCATTGCTGCCTGTCCGCAGGCCTGTACAAGTGCATCGTCTGTCTTCTGGAATTCTGTGACAACATCATCAATCGACATATTTGTTAAAGTCTGACTTGGATGATCCCAAGTATGGTTACCGATCTCACATCCAAGATCGACCATCCTCTGTACGGTTGATTCCCAGGAACCTACATTCTGTCCTACCATGAAGAATGTCGCATGTGCATTATTCGCTTCCAGACAATCCAAAAGTTCATCTGTATATTCTCCAGGACCATCATCAAAGGTAAGTGCAATTCGTGGTTTATGTGTATTTGGATCATATGTACCGTCATCATTGAAGTAATAATCGTCAAATCCAACGCTTATCCATCCTGTCTGAATGTAACCATTCTCATCAAAATAATAGGTGGAACCATCTATTTCCTGCATACCTCCGGCAAAATAAGTGCCATCTGCATTCTGATACCATTTACCATTTTCATTTTCATTCCATCCAATAGACATCTGCGATGCCTTTGCCAGATCATTCTTGAGTGGATATCTTGCCGCTGAATTGACTGCTGATGTCGTCGTTGTATCCGCCGTGCTATCTGTTCCGTCTGAAACTGTATCGGAATCCACATTCGTCTGATCAGTTTCTGCCTGAACCTGTGCCGGTTTATCAACACTCTTTCCACCGATTCTGTTGACAACGGGGATCAGAATTCCCCTTATAACAAATATAACTACGAGAATGACTGCAATGACATATGCGCCCAGGCGCATCATCTTACGTCTTCTCATCTGTTGCTGCTTTTTGCGTATTCGTTCACGCAATACTTTCTTATCCATGATTTCCACCTGCTGTATTTTATATCTCTGGCGTTACTGTTGCCTGTACTTCAGAAACGCATTCATCTTATTATCATAACGCATTTATTATGGAAATACAATTGTCTTTTCTTATTTATTCATTACTCTTCTACTGTATTGTCCTCAATTGACTCTTCTGACATATTCTCTTCCGTTTCATCCTGTGTTTTCTCACTTCCATCATATTCAGTGAGGTCTGAACCGGTATCTTCTGCTTCAGTATATGCATCTTCGTTTTCAATAGAATCCTCTGCACTTCCTGTCTTTTCGTTGACAGTAGACTGGTCTACAATAAATTTCTCCACACGAAGAAGTGCCAGTGATTCATTTACTTCATCCTCTCCATATGTTTCAATCAGCTCATCAATGCTTGCCACTCCATAGTCCAGAATCAGGTTATTCTTTAATTCTTCTGTCTCTGCATCACTCAGACTCAGTCCCTCAGCATCAATGATTCCCTGAACGATCAGATTCTGTTCAACTTTGGATTCTGCATAATTTTTGCATTCTTCATTAAATTCATCTTCTGTCAGATCCCATGCTTCCAGCAGATCACTCAGTTCCATTCCATTGTCTTTTGCAGTCTGTTCATTGAGTGCTTTATAGCTTTCTTCTGCTTTTTTGACATCTTCTTCCGGGTATTTCTTAATCTCAGATGTATCAAGTACCTCAGACCATGCTGTTGCATACAATTCATTATCTGCTGTCGTGGATGCCTGTTTTTCCAGTTCCTCTCTTACAGATTTCTTATAGTCATCTACAGTTTTGTAATCTGTATTGGAAGCAACCCATTCATCTGTCAGTTCAGATGCTCTTGTAAATTTCTGAAGAGTCACCTTAAAAACAGCTTCCTTACCGGAAAGAGAATCATCCTCGCTGTAACCTTCCGGTAAAGTAAGAGTCAGTTCTTTGGTTTCTCCCTTTTTCATTCCAACCAGACCATCTTCAAAACCATCGATTCCCATATCTCCTTCACCGACAACAAGTTCATAGTCATCGGCAGAACTTCCGTCAAACTCTTTACCGTCTACAGTACCTGTAAAATTAATGGTCACAATATCTCCATATTCAACAGTTCCATCTGTAACCTCTGTTCCCTTGTCCTGTAATTCATAGTTGATTTCTGCATCCACATCATCATCTGTTACTGCCTGTGTATAACGATCCAGTGTAAGTCCTTTGTAATCTCCAATTGTAACATAATCAGAAACATCTTTTACCGAAATAATTCTTGTCTCTTCCTTCTTGGAATCAGAAGTCTTGGAATCTGTCTTGTCCGTATCAGAATTGTCAGAAGCCGTTTCTGTTTTGGCGGTAGTCTTATCAGTCTTATCAGAACTGTCCTTGCTTCCACACGCAGTAAGAGATACCGCCATACAAGTTACTAACATTGCTGCTACTACTTTTTTCTTCATGAAAAATCTCCTTTCAAATCTGGTTATTATTTACATTTCCGGAACCGGAGTCGGCCGGGAAGAATCCCATACATCAGAAACATCAAAAAGGTCACTGAGCATATCCGGGTTATAGTACATTCTATATCCATCCAGGTTTCTTCTTCCCTGGCGGAAATACTGATCTGTGATCTGAACAAAATACTGACTGGAATCTACGTTGCAGAAATAATTGTATCCCGCGCTCTTGTAATACTGGAACTTCGGATTATCAGAAGAATATCCCTCCCAGTCACCAATATCCGCGCCAAACGCAAAGATGACCATATCTGTATCACCAAGGATCGGAGCCACATAAGCTTTCCATTTCTTATCATCAGTCTCAAGATCCTCTGCGGAACGCTCTGTTGCATTCATGTGTCCCCAGGTATGGCTCGCAAATTCCCATCCCTCTGCTTTCATGGCATCTGCTACCTTCGTTGCATCCTTAACATCCTGGTCATAATCAAAATCAGGATTGTCATCCAGGAATTTCTTCTGGTCATCCTGAAGATTTTCTTTGGTCTTGTAGGCTATATCCGTTCTGTATCCCAGTACCCCGTTATAACCGGTCATCGCAAGGATTCCCTTGCGTCCATGATAGGAAAAATCCGGATGTTCTTTGATAAAAGAATCCAACAGCGGAACAAGATCATAATCTCCTACCAGAACATTTCCATCTGCATCAATGTATTCTGTTTTTACATCTCCATTTTCATCGAGTACAAGTTTGGATGCACATCCATCACCATCCATATAATGATAATAGCTGACATCGTCCTGAGAAAGCACAAACGGGATCTTGCCCTCCGGCACCATGATCTTGCCGCGGCTCATCGTACCATCCTTGTTCACTGTTGCCATGTCATGCGGGCTTACCAGAACATAGCCCTTATCATACATGATCTGAATGATCTTATTGAACTCACTGACAGTCGTCATAACCTGATTGTAGTTTCCGGATTTGGAATCTCCGTCAAAAGCCCTGGAAGTGTCCTCGATCAGTGTGTGAAAAAATACATGTGTGATCTGTTCCAGTGGATACTCTACAAGTGAAGACTTTGCAATCTGGCACTTGGCTGCCAGGTCCATATAGTCCTTGTTTTTCGTAAAATCTTTCTGACTCTTCAGAAGTTTGATCGCCTCATCGTAATTATACTGTTCGTACATGATCGTTGCCTGATCGAGAACTGTCTGATCCTTACTGGATTTCTCAGAATCAGTGTCCTCTGTGTCTCCGGCATCTGCCTCACTGCTGTCTGTCTCTGCTTCATCCTGAGAAGCAGTCTGGTAAGTTTTTACTGTTTTGGTTTCTTTTTCTGCTATATGATTCAAAAGCGGCAGAATATAACTGCCGCTCAGAAGTATCGAAGCTGACAAAATACATGTAAGTATCACAGCTCTTTTCTTCATAGTTAGTAACTCCTTCTTTCTTATTTGTTTAACCCATCGGTGGAACCGGAGTCGGTCTGCTTGGATCAAAAACATCTTTTGCATTGAACAGGTCTTCCAGAAGATCCGGATTATAGTACATACGATATCCGTCCAGATTTCGTCTTCCCTGACGGAAATAGCGATCCCGGATCTGCACAAAATATTTGCTGGAATCTACATTACAATAATAATTATATCCGACACTCTTGAGATATTCAAATTTATCACCGGAATAGTCCTCCTGAGTGGTCAGATCCGTACCAAATGCAAAAATAATAATATCCGTTCCTCCGATCAGGGGATCCACATTATCCTTGAACTTCTGTGTATCTGCCTGAAGCTGTTCCAGAGAAATCTGTCCGATGTTTTGATGACCCCAGGTATGACTGGCAAACAACCATCCATCCTCTTTCATAGCATCAGCAACTTTCTTTGCTTCTTCCCGTTCTTTGTCCAGACTGAAATCCGGGTGTGCATCCAGCCATTCAACTTTGTTATCATCCAGATCTGCCGGACGTGTTTCATAGCTGATATCTGTTCGATATCCCAGAATTCCATTATATCCGGTCAATGCAACGATTCCCTTGGCTCCTCTGTAAGAAAAATCAGGATGTTCTTCTACGAAACGATCGATCAATGGAACCATATCATAGTCACCTACTGATACACTTCCATCATCCTCAATATATTCATTTCGAATCTTGCCTTCATCATCTACAACCAGTTTGGAGGCAAATCCATCACCATCCATATAATGGTAATAACAGACATCATCCTGAGAAAGTACAAACGGGATCTTACCTTCCGGAAGAAGGATCTCTCCCGGTGACATGGTTCCATCCTCATTTACAGTAGCCATGTCCTTGATGCTTACCATCACATACCCCTTATCATACATGGTCTGTGTGATCTTGTTGAATTCATCGATCGTGGTCATGACCTGATTATAATCTGCTTCCTTGTAATCACCATCAAAAGCTTTGCTCGGATCTTTGATAAGAATGTGATAAAAAACATGTGTCACTTCTTCCAGTGGCCATGATTTACAGGAAGCTTTGGCCTCTTCGTATTTCTTAACGGCACTCTGCATATCTGAATCGCTGCTATATGATGTATCTGCCTTAAGAAGTTCTATCGCACCGTCATAATCATACTGTGTCGCTTTAAGTTCAGCAGCTTTGAGTGTATCTTTCGGTGAACTTTTGCTGCTGGCGGTTTCCTGCTCTGTCTTGTCTCCCCCGGAAACAGAAGAACCGGAAGCATCTGCCGTCGTTTCTTTATCTGTGCCGCTGGCTGACGGCTTCGACGAAGAAAAATGTCCTGCAATTCCACGGACTGCCGCAGTTATAATAACTACTGCTGCCAACGCCATAACTATCAGGATCATCCTTCTCTGACGCTGCCGTTTCCTCTGCAGCGCCCGTCTCCTGCGCCGGCGTTCCCGAATCCGCTCTTCCTCGGTCAGATCTTCTTTTCTTACAGAAGCAGTCGTTCTTTCCCTGTATTGGTGCCTGTTCCGACTTTTACCATTATCCTTCTCCATACTAACTCCTTAGTCTTTTTTTTCTGTAATCCCCAGTATACCCGGGATTTCTGTATTTATCCCTGTCTTTAGATTTCGCTCTTTTCATTATACCTGTTTAACTATATAATTTCCACCGTTTTCCTTTTTCTTCACGGAATTTTCGTGAATTTATTTGCCTTTTGTAATAAATAATGATAGAATATATTTCGCATAAATATTTGTAATATACACACTGAGGAGGGTATCTATGAGTACACTTAGCATCGTCCTTCTTGTTATCTTGGTCATTCTGATCATTGCCCTGGTTGCACTTTATTTCTTCGGAAAGAAAGCTCAGAAGAAGCAAGAAGAACAGCAGGCACAGATTGAAGCTGCAAAACAGACTGTTTCCATGCTGATCATCGATAAGAAACGACTTCCACTCAAAGAATCCGGTCTGCCGCAGATGGTCATTGACCAGGCTCCTAAGCTGATGCGCCGTTCCAAACTGCCGATCGTTAAGGCTAAGGTTGGTCCGAAGATCTCCATACTGATCGCAGATGAGAAGGTTTTTGACCTGATCCCTGTCAAAAAAGAAGTAAAAGCCGAAGTAAGCGGTTTATACATCGTTGGAGTTAAAGGAATCCGTGGTTCTCTTGAAGCACCGGCACCTAAGAAAAAGGGATTTTTCAAAAGAATGTTCAGCAAAGACAAATAAGATCGAAAGACAATGCCCGTAAAGTATTTCAGCTTTACGGGCATTTTAATTTGATTTTATAAAACAAAATCCGCGGAATCCTTGGACTGTGCCTGTACGGTCAGATAACAGTCAGCGACATGCTCTTCGTTCATATCCAGAGCATAATCCACCTTCATCTGAATGCCGTCTTCACTCTCCTTGAGTTCCAGTCCTGTCGCTGAGATTCCCATCTGCAGCGTACCATATGGCGTATTGTAAAAAGTCTTGTTTTTCTTGCCTTCCTCAAAAACCATATGTACATTTACCTGTCCCTGCTTGCGGACTTCTACTCCGTTCGGTGACATCTTGATATAATTTACTGTAGTCTCTGCGGTATCATCCAGCATTTCTTCGTAACGGAGATAATGACTTCCGTTTCGGAAATAATACTGTCCCGGAACTACGATCTCGATCGGCTCCTGTGCATCATCTGTTTCCATCATCTGGAGCCCGCGTACATGTATCAGTACATCTTTATTCATATGTTTACTCCTCTTTAATACTTCTCTATGTCGATCTTCTTTGCCATTGAAACATCATATGGCAAGATAGAATTTGCAAAATCCTTAAACTCATCTGCCAGGTCACTGACATAAAAGCGATACGGAAAATCCTCTTCACCTGTTCCACTGCTGGAAATATCCATCTCTGCAAGAAGTGCCTTCAGCTGTAAGGCTGTCTCGTATGCCGGATTAACCAGTCGCACGCCCTCACCCATGACTTCTCTGATCGTAGAACGGATCAGCGGATAATGTGTACAGCCGAGGATCAGTGTGTCAATTTCTTTATCCTTCAGTTCCTGAAGGTATCTGGACACGATCTCCGTAGTTACAGGATCATGAAGCCATCCTTCCTCGACCAGCGGAACAAACAACGGACATGCCTTGCCTATCACTGTGATCTCCGGATCAAGCTGTTTAAGATACGCCTCATGAATACCGCTTCCGACAGTTCCAAGCGTTCCGATCACGCCGACTCGCTTATTGCGTGTCTCCTTTGCAGCAACCTTGGCTCCTGCTTCGATCACTCCAAGTACAGGGATATCCAGTTCATCCTTCACTGCATCCAGGGCAAATGCACTTGCCGTGTTGCAGGCGATCACGATTGCCTTGACCTGCTGCTCCTCCAGAAAATGAATGATCTGTCTGGAATAGCGGATGACTGTATCCTTGGATTTACTTCCATAAGGAACTCTCGCCGTATCGCCAAAATAAACGATCTTCTCCGATGGAAGATTTCTCATGATCTCCCTGGCTACGGTAAGACCGCCTACTCCGGAATCAAATACACCGATCGGTGCATCTCTGTCTATTTTCATAAATCTATTTCTCCAGTCCTTTATGTTCTGTTTGCTATGTAAGACTCAGAAAAAGCCACAGCCTCTCTGAATCGTTCTTTAATCTTACCACCTCTCCAGGGCTTTCGCAAGCCAGAAGGAAAGCTTTGGCGGCTGTTTTACAGTATTTTCATAATTAGCGCTATTCTGTGATCCTCTCTCAAAACAAAACTGTGGATACAGGGTTCCCCACCACGCCATAATACTGCAATCCTCGACATTTTTCGTGCCTCCGAACAAAAGTGTTACTGCCAGCATGCCTGTCATCACAGACAACAGAAGTCTTTTTTTCCAGTTCCTTAACCAGTCCATTTGGGTACCTCCGAATCTATGAAAATAAAATCGTCTTCTGTCTGGAGTATGGACGTTTTTCTGCAAATTTATTCCAGATATACCTGAATTTCTCCATTCTGCAGGATGATCTCAGAAATTCCTGGTAACGTGCCATTCTCATACCACTGATGATATACCTGGCGCAACGTAGTACCGTTTTTCTCCTGATCCGGAATCCTGTTTTCAAGAAGTCCCGGCAGGTATTCCCCTATCGAGGTTCCTTCCTTGTTCCAGTCCATAAGCTCTGTCAGATTTTCTGTCCGGAATACATATACATTTTCACCGATCAGCGGTTCTTTTTCCAGATAAGATAACAGTTCACTCCATCTGTCTGACTGTGTCAGATCATTCTTAAGGATCAGCACCTGCAGATGTCCCATGTCCAGATATTTTTCCTGTGAACGGTCATATATTTTTTCTATCGTTTCAAAATCCACACCTGTTATCGCCAGTGCAGAATTTCCTGCCTCTTCTTTTTCCTGTCCTTCTGCACTTGGAAGTTCCGGCAGTCCATAAATAAATTTCCACCCATTTTCCGACTGCTCTACGCCGAGTGCAAGTGGATACATTCTCTTTTCCGGTTCAATTCCCGCACATCCGCTCAGTGTCAACGCGCAGATCAGCAAAACAACTGTAGTCGTTTTTCTTATTTTCTTTTTCTGTCCATGAAAAAGGATCGCCATCTGTATGAGCAGAAGTCCCGGGACAAAAATACTTCTCAGATAGTTTCTGTAGAATATCACCACATCCATACCTGGTACTTCCACCAATGACAATCCGAAGATCAGAATTGCCAGCCAGTATTTCGCCGTTCCCAGATGGCATTTCTCCGTGATTTGATAGCCATAGTAAAAAAGACTTCCCATTGCAAACAACAATCCATACAGAAGAAATCCCATCCAGAGAACATCAAATCTCGCAAGGACATTTCCCGGAAGATCTGCCCCTGCAAGAAGAGGCAGGATTGGATATGTTTCTGTAAGAAGCCGTCTCCACCCAAATACTGCCGGCAATAAAATAAGAACTCCTGCAAAGATTCCACCTACAGTGAGGACAGACGCTATGATCGTCTTGCCTGCACTTCCCCGCTTCTCTACATCACGCATGATAAACGGCAGAAGTCCGATCCCGGAAAATCCACACAGAAAAAGATAACTGCTCTGAATGACTCCACTCCCGCTCACTCGCTCTGTTTCAAACATCTCCTGAAGATAATCAACACGTGTCTGTCCAAGGCACAGTACCATCATCAGAAGGATTCCAACCAAAAGCAAACCTCCGGAAACTTCTGCCATCCGTCCCCGTCTCTGGATTCCTCGTTCTGTTCCCACACTGCATATAACGACTACCAGAAAAGAGATCCAGCCCGCCGGCACTCCCAGGATCAGCCACCTTGGCACGATCTGCTCCAGTATCTTCAAGATATAAACTGCCGTCAGGATAATATACGCCAGAAAAAAGAGTCCTGCTATCCGTCCCCAGAACCTTCCAAAAAAACGTACCATATCCGAATATCCGCTGGTCACTCTCAAAAGCACAAAAACATAAATGACCAGCAGGATCACTGCCGCCAGAACACCTGCGATTCCCGTCATTCCCTGAATCCCGTTTTTCCCAGGAAGACAGATCAGGAAAGGAGCCAGAAACGTCAGGATCATCTGGCGATAAAGCTGTCTGTGCGAAATCCTGTTATTCTCCGCAAATTTCATGAGTCTTTCTCCTCCTGTTCCTGAACTTTCTGGGAATCTTCCCGGCGGCTTTCTCCGGAATCATCGGAATCATTTTTCCGCAGACGGATTTTCTGTTCCCATCTTGCATAGAGCGGCCTCTGCCATCTCTTCCTGAACGGGATCCGCAGGATTCCTTCGCCAGCATCGCGGCAGGGTTCTTTTTTTATAAACGGAAGAAGGTACGGCATGCCGCAACTCAGAAGCCCGGAGAGATGTGCCACTGTCAGATAGATCCCCAGAACGATTCCAAAGATTCCAAGATATCCACCCAGAAACAGAAATACATATTTCAAAAGTCGGAATGCTGCGGCAAACTCTTCCTCCGGGATCACCATCGATCCCAGTGCGGTCAATGCAACGATCATAACAACGATAGGACTGACCAGATTTGCACTGACTGCCGCCTGACCAATGATCAGGCCTCCCACGATTCCGATCGCATTCCCCAATGCCCCGGGGACCCGCACTCCTGCCTCCCGGATCAGTTCAAACGAGAGTTCCAGAAAGATCAGTTCGACCACGCTGGAAAAAGGTACTCCCTCCCGTGCTTTTGCAAAAGACAGGATCAGATTTGCCGGAAGTATCTGTGTGTGAAAGCGGATCACCGCAAGGTAAAGCCCCGGGAGCAGTGTCGCCACAAGCAGTGCAAGATAACGAAGTGCCCGCAGAAACGATGCCATTTCAAAATGATGAAACCAGTCCTCGCTGCTCTCCATAAAGCCATTAAAGGAACTTGGAAGGATCAGTGCGGACGGAGAATTGTCACAGAGCACCACGATCTTTCCATTCAGGATCTCCATCGCCGCCCGGTCGGGACGTTCCGTTGTCTGATACTGTGGAAACGGTGAATACCATGTTCTGTCTGTAAGCTGTTCCAGCATTCCACTGTCAAAGATTCCATCTATCCTGTATTCATCCAGACTGGTTTTGATATTCTCCAGAAGATCTTCCTGAACGAGATCTTCCATGTAGAGAAGCTGCAGGACTGTCTTTGATCGGACACCTGTCGTTTTTTCCTCGACCTTCATTCTGCTGTTCCGGATCCGCTTTCTGACCAGTGCGGAGTTTGTTTTTACAGAATCCGAAAATCCTTCTTTGGAACCGCGCAGGACTTTTTCTGATTTCGCTTCGGAAACTCCCATGTCCGGGTATCCCTTGCTGGATATTTTCATCGCCTTGTCATATCCGTCTATAAAAAAAACTGCATTTCCTGCAAGAACTGCTGACAGGACTTCTTCCATATCCGCCAGTTTCTGCACATCTGCGATCCCCAGACTGTTGTTCCGCATAAATTCCTGTATCTGCCCCGGTGAGATCTCCCAGAAATGATTGATCATCTTGCCCAGTGCAGAATCATCCAGCATCATATTTGAAACTGCCACTTCGATATAGACCATCAGACAGTCTATTTTGCTTTCGCTTCCCAGACGCATGGGGCGGATCAGGATATCTGCACAGTTCTCGAATTTTTCTCTGATGTAGGATTCATTTTTTCTCAGTTCACTGTGGATTTTGGTCTTTTGATCCATTGCATCCTCCTGTTGTAATCGTAATCCATAAAAAAAAAGAGATACACACAATATGTATCTCTTTTAGAATAACCGGATTATACAATTTTATTTACAGTTCAGCGATTTTTTGTTTCTTCCCTGATAGAGCGGATGATCGCCTCTCTCTGGTTCTCGATATGCTGATAAGAAATCTCCTTGGCTTTCTTGAGGTCACGATTCTTGATCGCCTCGTAGATCTCCTCATGTTCCTTAACAAGAAGGTTTCTTGTTTCTTCATCCTTGAGATATTCCACACGATATCTGTAGATCTGCTCACGAAGATTATTCAGTACCTGATTCAGTCTGCGGTTGTCGGAAGATTTGTAGATCACTTCATGAAAAGTTACATCGGCCTCTGCCAGCTTAACAAGATTTCCCTCTGCCATCGTATCCTCAAAGTTCTTGGCTGCTTTCCAGAGATCATCAAGCTGCTCCTCGGTCATGCGCGCGCATGCATTCTCGATCGACAGATTTTCAAGTGCCATACGGACTTCCAGTACATCATTCAGATCCTTCTCTGTAATGTTCGCCACCTGTGCACCGCGGCGCGGGATCATCACGACCAGACCTTCCAGTTCCAGCTTACGCATCGCCTCACGAACAGGAGTCCTGCTGACTCCAAGTTTCTCCGCCAGCGCGATCTCCATCAGTCGTTCTCCGGGTTTCAGCTCACCCTTCAGAATCGCTTTACGCAGTGTGTTAAATACCACATCTCTTAACGGCAGATATTCATTCATATCAACAGAAAAATCATTCATCTTAAGTACCTCCTGTAAAAAATTCCCCTCAGTCTTTGCGGTTAAAAACTTCTGTAGCAAATACAGTCTTGGCCAGATGACTGCTTCGCAGAACCCTGGCTGCTGCTTTCATCTTGTTCTTATCATCAAAAATACCAAAGACAGTCGGACCGCTTCCGCTCATCATTGCCTTGAGTGCACCATGTGCTTCCATGAGATCCTTGATCTCCTGGATCACCGGATATTTGCCGATGATCCCCGGTTCAAATACATTTCCCATTCGGGAAACCATAGTATAAAGATCTCCATTCTCAATATCAGAGATCATACCATCAATATCAGGATGTGCTCCCATATTCTGAAGATCCAGATTTTCATAAGCCAGTTTCGTAGAAACATTGACCGCCGGTTTGCCAACCAGAATATAACATTTCGGAAGCTGCGGAAGTCTGGTCAGTTTCTCACCGATTCCCTCAGCCAGTGCTGTTCCACGCATAATGCAGTACGGCACATCTGCCCCGATCTGCACAGCACGCTCCATGAGTTCCTGCTCACTTAAGCCAAGATGAAACATCTTGTTTACACCGACAAACGCTGCCGCTGCATCGGAACTTCCGCCTGCCATACCTGCTGCCACCGGAATGGACTTGGTAAGCTTCATGGAAATTCCCTCCTGGATATCAAATTCATCCATGAGAAGTTTCGCTGCCTTATATACCAGATTTCTCTCATCTGACGGAACATAAAGAAGATTCGTAGTCAATGTGATCCCCGGTGAAGATTTCCGCCGGATATCCAGAAGATCATACATCTGGATCGTCTGCATCAGCATACGAACTTCATGGTAACCATCGTCTCTTTTACCCAGGATATCCAGTCCCAGATTAATTTTCGCCATTGCTCGCAAACGCATAAATATCCCCTCTGTCCTTTGTGATTTTGTTTCTTTTTTCATTTCTTTTGTACTTTGTATACAATATGATTGTATCTATTTTAAATGATTTTTTTCAGGATTTCAAGTATCAGCTTTCAACTTTTTTTACCAATAAAAGCGGCTGTCCCAGGGTCAGCTGATCATTTTCGAGACTGTTCATGGAAATGATCTCCTCCATAGTCGTATAGATTTTTTTTGCGATGTCCCAGAGTGTATCTCCCTGCTTCACCATATATACCGTAATTCCCGGCATACTTCGGATCTTTTCTGTATCGAGTGGCTGTTCTTCCACACTTTCAATGATCTTTTCCTCTATGCACTGGATCACAAGAACATTCAGGCTCACCGCCGCTCTGACTTCAATCTCGTTACTGTCGACCATGCTTGTCGAAAGCTGTTCCAGATCCGTATGGAAATAGTAGACGCTGTCCTCTGTGATCCCCCTTGCCTCCACCACATGACTGAACGGCATCATCACTTCCATGGAATAGAACGGCATGTCGTCATTCCCCACGATATAGAGAACTTTCATCTGAACGATCCCGTCTACCTGGATCCCATCTTTGACAATTTTTGTTTTATCTATTTTTACTTTTCCCTGGCTGTGGCAAATCTGGAGGATTTTCCCCTGTGTCTCCTTGATCTCAATCCGATCAGACACGCGGCATTTGGAAAAATTCCTCACCAGAAGACTTTCCAGAACTTCATTTTTGCATTTTGGGATGCACTGACGAAACGGAGTATAGACATCCATAAGTATTTCATGGTCTTCTTCCCTGTAAAGACGGATATCCAACTCCAGTACGATATCTGTTACAAAGATGCGTTCCTCTCCGTCGGAATCCGGTTTCACCTCCACGCTCTGATTGATGACCGAAGCTTCCAGATTTGGAACCATGTCAAAAGTACATCCGCTGCATTCCACTTCTCCGGTAAATGGTATAGAATGCTCCAGCCACTGCAGGGTACCGTCCTCATCATCCCCTTTATACAAAGCAAACAAAAAAAGTTCTCCTTTGGCTTTTACTACATTTTCTTCCGGTCTTAAGTCCAGTCCTCTGACTTCAAGCGTATACCAGAGAAGCTCTGCGATATTCGGTTTATTGGATACCAGTTCTACTTCTTCTTTGAGCCGCAGGGTGTCTTTTTTATGTATGGCAAGACTGAGAAGACGCATCTGTTTTTTCTGCACAGAAACTGTTTCATCATCCAGTGAAACCGGCAGACGGATTCCTGAGAGTTCATCTACAACTGCATAAAAAGTCACTACTGCTTTGATGTTCAGTTTTCTTGAATGGATCAGGTGCAGGCTCAGATCCTCTATTTCCCACCGAAGACACATCTTATCGCCACTTACGATCCCCTCAAGGTTCATCGTCTCTTCCACCGGCAGTTTGGCTGAGAGACTGTAAACTTTGCCCTCTTCTTCTCCTACATAGAGAAGATCCACCTGCAGGCTTCCTTTCAGGAAAGCATGACCGTCGCTTAATCGGACTTCTTCTACCGAAACATCGCCCTTGTTCTGGACCATCCGTCCGATATCCGGTTTTACATCCGGCACATTATAATCCACATCAAAAGTCACCTGGCTGGTCGCTCTGCTCTTTGTCCGCAGCACCTGAATATCTTCTTTTCTTAATTCCATCGCTGACCGCTCCTCTCATACTATTCAAACACAACAGGTTCTTCTCTGTAATCGGTCTTTACTGCAATATAAGGATAAGATGGCGCTCCGCTCTGATTTTCTTTCTCCGGTCCGATCAGTCTCGTTTTGAAAAAAATCGTCGTAGACGAAGCCGAAAGTTCAGCCACCTGAATACTGTATCCTCCGCTCATCTGCTTTCCATATCCCCGGATCAGATACAGGGTATCTCCCTTCTGATAAGTCATCTGAAAATCGTCCGCTTTCTTTTCCTGAATCAGTTCCTGTGCACTCTGCGGAAGTTCTGCTGTATCCACCACCGTATATTCAAGAGGTGTCCTCTCCCCTTCCTCTATCTTTACCAGGCTGCATCCTCCTGCACTCAGCAAAAAAGCCAGCAATATGCACCAGACAACCGTCATATATCGTTTTGACCGATTTTGTCTGATTCCTGCAGACAGTGGTATCTGCATAGGCACAATTCTCCTGTCCGCTCTTTTTCAATATGTATTCTATGCCAAAACCAAAAGATTTATTGCAACTATTTCAAATATCCCTTATACTGATAGCAGAGTTTCGAACACGCGAAACCCATGCAAATTTAACAGAAAGAGGAATTCGTTATGATTCGTTTTATCATTGTTGCCATTACGGTCATCGGGTTTCTGATCCTTTCCATTCCGATTCTTCTGATCGAATGGATCATCGGAAAATTTTCACCAAGGACCAAGGAAATCAGTTCTCTTCGAATTGTCCAGGGAGTATTTAAATTCATTCTCTGGGAAGCCGGAACCAAAGTTACGATCATCGGCGAAGAAAATGTTCCCAAGGATACTCCGGTTCTCTACATTGGCAATCACAGAAGTTATTTTGACATCGTGCTTACTTACAGCCGCTGTCCGATCCGTACCGGCTACATTGCCAAGAAAGAAATGGAGCGTTATCCGCTTCTTTCCAACTGGATGAAATATCTTCACTGTCTGTTTCTTGACCGTAAGGATATCAAACAGGGACTCAAGACCATCCTCGCAGCCATCGACAAGATCAAATCCGGCATTTCCATCTGTATCTTCCCTGAAGGTACACGTAACAAGAATGCAGACGACCTGGAGCTTCTTCCTTTCCACGACGGAAGCTTCAAGATTGCTTCCAAGACAGGCTGTGCGATCATTCCAATGGCACTTAACAACACCGTAGAAATCTTTGAGGCACATATGCCAAAGATCAAATCAACTCATGTCGTTTTGGAATACGGTAAACCAATCTATGTCAAGGGCCTTCCGAAAGAAGATCAGAAACATCTCGGTGCATACACTCAGAACATCATTCACGATATGCTCGAAAAAAATAAACCTCTGGTATGATCCAGGGGTTTATTTTTGTGATTTTATATTCTTTTTTAATAGACAGTAGTTGCTTATCCGATATGTGCTGCTCCGACTGCACGGATGTCCATTGGATATACATTTTCTTTTCCAACAAATTTAGAAATATATTCTACATAGTTCTCCTGCTCTTTTTCCGGAATGATCGCTGCGATAACGCCTGCAAATCCACCACCGTGAACACGGCATACGCCTGCGCCAATCTTCTTGAGGAAAAGCTGTGTCAGTGCAAGAGTTCTTGTGATCTTCTGCTCGTGGAAATCTTTCATAGTGTAGCAGTTCTGAAGGAGTTCCCAGGAAGATTTTCCGGACTCGTCGATCAGTTCAAGGAATTTATCATAATCATCATTGTGGATCGCATCTGCTGCTTCCTCTACACGGGTAGTCTCTCCAAAGAAATGAAGTGCACGGAGAATTGCTCTGTCATCCTCAATCTCATTGCAATGCTCAAGAAGTGCATCTACGTTTGTCTCATGAAGAAGGTTCACACCAAGTACTTTGGCAACAGCTTTCATTTCACCCGGGATCTCAGAGTATTCCTGGCTCAGATCTGCATGACCTTTTCCTGTATTTACGATAACAAGCTTGTATCCGAATTTTCCGAAGGAGAAATCCAGTTTGCTGTATTTGAGGTTATTGCTGTCAGCGAAATCAAAAAGAACCGGTCCGCCTACTGCACATGCCATCTGGTCCATCATTCCGGAAGCTTTGTCCCAGTAAACATTCTCTGCATACTGGCCAACTTTTGCATAATCATTATATGTCATTTTGCTTTCGTTAAAGAAGTAATCAATGATAGTGCAGATCAGCATCTCGAAAGAAGCAGAAGAACTTACACCTGCTGCTGCGATAACGTTTGTGCTTACATATGCATCGAATCCTGCTGTCTTAAAGCCGTTCTTCTGTGCACCTTCCATCATACCTGCAACGAGTGCCGGTGTTCCCTTCTTGTAGTTTGCCTTGCTCAGTTTGGTAAGGTCTACAACGATCTCATCTCTGTATCCTTCACTGGTGATATGGATAGTCTGTGTTCCGTTCGGATAAGCCGCTCCGATGGTATCCAGGTTGATGCTTCCTGCAATCACCTTGCCGCCATTGTGGTCTGTATGGTTTCCAATGATCTCAGTTCTTCCTGCTGATGTGAAGTATTCTGCTTTGTCATGTTTGTATGTTTTTGCAAAATTATCTGCAAGTTTCTGGAAACGTGCGCTGCTCTTCTCTGTTTCTCCATAGATTTCCTGAAGTTTTGCTGTTTCTGGTAAATTCATGTTCCTGTTCTCCTTTTACATTTTATTTTGATGCATCCCATGTAGTTTTTGTTTCATTATGTTGTTTCGTTACGCTCTTTCATCATGCACATTATTCTCCTGTGCACATCTGATAAATCCATTATATATCTTTTTCTGTAAAATACCTTAATTAATCTGCGAAAAAAAAGTAAAATCTTGCGTTATTCAGATTTTTTTGTTTATAATAAAGGTAATTTCCTGCGTTCAGCAAATCTTCGAAAAAAGGAGGAGAGACAGTCTCTCATGCAGATCATCACAAATCAGTTTCAAAAAGAATTAAAGAAACATGGCAGCGACCATTTCCCGTTTCTGGTCAGTTATCAGCGGCTGTCAGAATATGATTCCAATTCCTTTATGTGGCACTACCATCCGGAAATCGAGATCACTTATATAAAAAAAGGCTCCATGCACTATCGTGTAAATAATCAGTCCTTCCACCTGAAAGAAGGGGACATTATTTTCTGCAATTCCAACGCCCTCCACAGCGGCGAAATGGAGCACCAGGAGGATTGTTCCTATATACCGATCACTTTTGACCCAAAGCTGATCTATGGATTTTTCCAGAGCACCATCTGTACGAAATATGTAGAACCTGTGATCCAGAATCTTGCTGTCTGTGCGATGCACATCGACTATACAGAAAGCTGGCATGAAACTTTCCGCAAAAAAATGTTGGAAGTCATCGCCCTTGATAAAGAAAAGCCTGATTTCTACGAACTGGACATATCGATCCGGATGCAGATCATGTGGCGGCTGCTCGTAGAACATCTCCCACATCAGCCGCTTCCTGCCGCATCTGATCTCACAGAATATGAACGGATCCGCAAAATCCTCTCTTACATAGAACAGAATTACATGAACCCGATCACACTGGCAGAAGTCGCTGAACACATTCATCTCTGTGAGAGTGAATGTACGCGCCTGTTTAAACGCCATATGAATACTACACTCTTCTCTTTCCTGCAGGAGTACCGGATCGAACGAAGCCTGGAATACCTGAGCACCCACGAATCCATCAGCAACATCGCCGGAAAGACCGGCTTCTCCGACTCCAACTACTACTCCAAAGTCTTCAGCAAGATCAAAGGCTGTAGTCCGAGAGAATACCGCAAAAATCTTATATCACAGGAGGATCACGCATGAACTACAACAATGCAAAAGAACAATTTGAGAAATATCTGAACAGCTATGACCGTGATAATGGTAAAGTCCGTCTCAAGATCATTCATACCTACGGCGTAGTGCATGATATGACAGAAATCTGTAAGCATATGCAGTTATCTGATGAAGACACTGAACTCGCCAGAATCATTGCCCTGCTGCACGACATTGGTCGTTTTGAACAGTTGAAACGTTTTGACAGCTTCGAACCGACCACCATGGATCACGCAGCTTATGGTGTGCAGGTTTTATTTGAAAAAGGCATGATCCGCCAGTTTGTCCCGGAATCCACCTGGGACGATATCATCCACACTGCTATCGCCAGACACAGTGATTTCAAACTTGAGGGGATCACAGATCCACTCACCCTCCTTCACGCCCGCCTGATCCGCGATGCAGACAAACTGGACAACTGTCGCGTAAAATTAGAGGATGATCTTCTGGTCTTCATGGGGACATCTGGAGAAGAAATCGGTGCACAGGCAATTACTCCTGTCATTTACGATACTGTTTTCAAAAACCAGTGTGTCTACTCCCCTGACCGCGTCACCAGAATGGATTACTGGGTCTCCTACGTCGCTTACTTCCTTGACATCAATTATCGTGCAACCCTCGATATCATCGAAGAACACGACTACCTCAACAAGATCATCGACCGCATTCCTTACTCCAACCCGGACACCCGCCAGAAAATGGAAGACATCCGTTCCCATCTGGCTGAATTTATCCACACCAGCCCAGGATATACCTGGAACTAATCCACATTTCCCACAAAAAAAAGGACCTGACTTACCTAAGCCAGATCCTTTTTATTTACCCACAATCATTCTCCACACAGGAAATCTACCCCACACAAAAACCAGGAATACATTCCCCCACTAACTCACTTCATCTCATCATAACCTATAGCCATGTTTTGACTAAGCCAGGGGTGTACAGAGGGGACTGCTAAGTCCACTTTGCGGAATTTATTTAATAAATACTTTGTCCAGATGCCAGATATCATCTACATACTCTTCAATTGTTCTGTCAGATGTAAATTTACCTGCGCATGCTGTGTTCAGCATAGCCATACGAGCCCAGCCTTTTTCATCTTTGTATGCTTCTTCTACTTTCTTCTGTGCTGCTGCATAGGAGCGGAAGTCAGCAAGGATGAAGTACTGGTCTGCTCTCTCTCCACCATTCTGGTTGAGGAGTGAGTTGTACAGATCACGGAACAGTTCTGTATCAGCGGAGAATGTTCCATTTACAAGCTCTGTCAGTACCTGACGGATCTCATCATCTGTGTTGTAGATGACTCTCGGATCATATCCGCCATTGTTTTCGTAATTGATAACTTCATCTGCACTCAGACCGAAGATAAATGCGTTTTCTTTACCAACTTCATCAACGATCTCAACGTTAGCACCATCCATGGTTCCCAGAGTCGGTGCACCGTTCAGCATGAACTTCATGTTACCTGTACCGGAAGCCTCTTTACTTGCAGTAGAGATCTGCTCAGAAACATCTGCTGCTGCAAAGATCATCTCAGCGTTGGATACACGATAGTTCTCGATGAATACAACTTTCAGTTTGCCTTCGATAGAAGCATCATTGTTTACAACATCTGCTACAGAGTTGATCAGTTTGATGATCTTCTTGGCACGTGCATAACCTGCAGATGCTTTTGCACCGAAGATGAATGTTCTTGGATAGAAATCCATTTCCGGATGTTTCTTGATCTGATCATACAGATAGATTACATGCAGAATGTTCAGAAGCTGACGTTTGTACTCATGAAGTCTCTTAACCTGTACATCGAAGATAGAACGTGGATTTACCTCTACTCCGTTGTGCTCCAGGATGTATTTTGCCAGACGAACTTTGTTCTGGTATTTGATGTTCATGAATTCCTGCTGTGCTTTTTCATCATCAACATAAACTTTCAGTTTACTGATCTGAGACAGGTCTGTGATCCATTCCGGTCCGATATGATCTGTTACCCAGTCTGCAAGAAGCTGGTTTCCGTGAAGCAGGAAACGTCTCTGAGTAATACCGTTTGTCTTGTTGTTGAATTTCTCCGGCATCATTTCGTAGAAATCTTTCAGTTCCTGTTTCTTAAGGATCTCTGTATGAAGTTTTGCAACACCGTTTACAGAGTAGCCTGCAACGATTGCAAGATGAGCCATTTTTACCTGTCCATCATAGAGGATTGCCATCTTCTTGATCTTGTCATAGTTTCCAGGATATTTTTCCTGAATCTCAAGAACAAAACGACGGTTGATCTCTTCGATGATCTGGTATACACGTGGAAGCAGTCTGGAGAACAGTTCAACCGGCCATTTCTCAAGAGCCTCTGCCATGATTGTATGGTTTGTATAAGCAACAGCTTTGGTTGTTACAGACCATGCATCATCCCATCCAAGACCTTCTTCATCCATAAGGATACGCATAAGTTCTGCTACTGCTACTGTCGGATGAGTATCGTTCATCTGGAAAGTAACTTTTTCGTGCAGTTTCATGATATCTTTGTGGTTCTTCTTATATTTGTCGATAGCAGCCTGGAGACTTGCAGATACGAAGAAGTACTGCTGTTTCAGACGCAGCTCTTTACCTGCCATATGGTTATCATTCGGATAAAGAACTTCTACGATATTGCGGGCAAGGTTTTCCTGCTCAACTGCTTTTTTGTAATCACCTTTGTCAAAGGAATCAAGCTCAAAGTCTACGATTGGCTCTGCATCCCAGATTCTTAAAGTGTTTACGATCTTGTTGTTATATCCTACGATCGGCATATCAAACGGAACAGCTTTTACTGCCTGATATCCCTTGTGTACGAATTTGTTGGATCCTGTTGCCGGATCATATTCAACATCAACATATCCACCGAAGTGAACTTCTTTTGCATATTCCGGACGGCGAAGTTCGAACGGATATCCGTCTTTGAGCCAGTTATCCGGTACTTCTACCTGATATCCGTCTTTGATCTGCTGTTTGAACATACCATAACGATAGCGGATACCACATCCATATGCGCTGTAGTTAAGAGTTGCAAGAGAATCCAGGAAGCATGCTGCCAGACGTCCCAGACCACCGTTTCCAAGGGCCGGGTCCGGCTCCTGATCCTCAATTGCGTTGATATCAAGTCCGAGCTCATCCAGAGCTTCTTTGACTTCTTTGTATGCAGTCAGGTTGATCAGGTTATTTCCAAGTGCACGACCCATCAGGAATTCCATTGACATATAGTAAACAGTTTTCGGATCCTGCTCTTTGTATGCGTTCTGTGTCTCAAGCCAGTTATCAATGATAACGTCTTTTACAGTGTAGCATACAGCCTGGAAAATCTGCTCCTGTGTAGCTTCTTCGAGTTTTTTACGATAAAGGAATTTAACGTTTTCCTTTACGCTCTCTTTGAAAGCTTCTTTTTTGAACTGCTTGTCGATCATCGCGTTTCCTCCTTAATCGCACAGCAACAGCTGTGCAGCTTTGATTACCCCAATTTTTACGAATCATGCCCGGTATATTTACCGGGCATGAGTTAATTACATCTTTGCAACACCAAGGACAACTGGCTCTTTGTTAATATTCCATTCTTTTACATAGCCGTCGGTTGTGCCCAGAGTCATATCCTCTGCCAGTACTTCAGACATGATTTCTTCTTTGTGGTTCTTCATGAGTTCAAGAATTCTGTCATTATCTTTTGCATAGATATGGATCTTGTCCATAACTTCAAATCCGGCTTCTTTTCTCATTGTCTGTACTTTGCTGACAATCTCACGGACGAATCCTTCTTCGATCAGCTCTGGTGTCAGATTTGTATCAAGAACTACAGAAATATCACCGTCTGCTTCTGTTACATAACCTTCTGTCTGTGCGGTCTCGATCAATAAGTCTTCCTCAGAAAGTTCTACCTTGTTTCCATTGATATCCAGTGTCAGAAGACCTGTGGATCTCAGCTCGTTCATCGCTTCTGTTCCGTTGATCTCAGCAAGTGCTGTACGGATGCCGTTCAGAAGTTTACCGTATTTCGGTCCTACTGTACGGAGCTGCGGTTTGAAACTGTAGGAGATGAAGGACTCTACATCATTTGCGAACTTCACTTCTTTGACATTCAGCTCGTCTGCAATGATATCTGTGTAGAACTGACCCATTTCTTTGTCAGCTTTGATATACATTGTTCCGATCGGCTGACGGTTCTTGATGTTTGCAGTATTTCTTGCTGCACGTCCAAGAACAACGATCTTGAGAAGTTCTTCCATATCATCTTCCAGCTCTTTGTTGATCCATGCTTCTTCGACTTTCGGGAAATCACAGAGATGAATACTCTCAATTGCGTCTTTGTCAACGCTTCTTACAAGGTTCTGGTAGATTTCTTCTGTCATGAACGGGATCATCGGAGCTGCTGCTTTGGAAATTGTTACCAGAGCAGTGTACAGAGTCATGTAAGCATTGATCTTATCCTGCTCCATGCCCTTAGCCCAGAAACGCTCACGGCTTCTTCTTACATACCAGTTACTCATCTCATCTACAAACTCCTGAAGAGCTCTTGCGCTTTCCGGGATCTTGTAGTTTGCAAGGCAGTCATCGACAGTCTTCACTACAGAATTCAGCTTGCTTAACAGCCATTTATCCATAACAGGAAGATTGTCATAATCTAAAGTATATTTTGTTGGGTCAAAATTGTCAATATTTGCATAAAGAACAAAGAATGCATAAGTGTTCCACAGAGTACCCATGAACTTACGCTGACCTTCCTGAACAGCCTTGCCATGGAAGCGGTTCGGCAGCCACGGAGCACTGTTGATATAGAAGTACCAGCGGATCGCATCTGCACCGTATTTCTCAAGTGCATCGAACGGATCAACTGCATTTCCTTTGGATTTACTCATCTTCTGGCCATTTTCATCCTGTACGTGTCCAAGAACGATAACATTCTTATATGGAGCCTGGTTGAACAGGATCGTGGACTCAGCAAGCAGAGAATAGAACCATCCTCTTGTCTGGTCAACAGCCTCAGAGATAAAGTCTGCCGGGAACTGTTTTTCAAAAAGTTCTTTATTTTCAAATGGATAATGATGCTGTGCAAAAGGCATTGCCCCTGAATCGAACCAGCAGTCAATAACCTCCGGTACACGATGCATGGTTCCACCACATTCCGGGCATTTCAGTGTGATCTCATCGATGTATGGACGATGGAGTTCTACTGTCTTGGCTCTTTCATCACCGCTCATCTCAAACAGTTCCTGACGGCTTCCGATAGAATGCATATGTCCGCATTCACACTGCCAGATGTTCAGTGGTGTTCCCCAATAACGGTTTCTGGAAATACCCCAGTCCTGAACGTTTTCCAGCCAGTCGCCGAAACGTCCCTTACCGATGCTCTCCGGAATCCAGTTGATAGTATTGTTGTTACGGATCAGATCATCCTTAACTGCTGTCATCTTGATGAACCAGGACTCACGTGCATAGTAGATCAGTGGTGTATCGCATCTCCAGCAGTGCGGATAATCATGCTCGAATTTCGGAGCATCAAAGAGTTTGCCCTCTTTATCCAGATCCTGAAGTACAAGCGGATCAGCTTTCTTAACAAAAACGCCGGCATATGGAGTTTCTGCTGTCATATCACCTTTGCCGTCTACAAACTGTACGAACGGAAGGTCATAGTCGCGTCCTACACGGCTGTCGTCTTCACCGAATGCCGGTGCGATATGAACGATACCGGTACCATCACTCATCGTTACATAGTTATCTGCTGTAACAAAATGAGCTTTCTTTTTCTGTTTTGCTGCTGCCTCTCCTGCGCATGCGAAGAGCGGCTCATATTCTTTGTATTCCAGATCTTTTCCGACATATTTCTCAAGAACTTCGTACGCCGGTGTCTCTTCGGAACCAAGTTTGCCGAGAACTTTGTCAAGCAGTGCTTCTGCCATATAATAAGTATAGCCATCTGCTGCTTTTACTTTGCAGTAAGTCTCTGTCGGGTTTACGCAGAGTGCAACGTTGGATGGCAGTGTCCACGGTGTTGTGGTCCATGCCAGGAAGTATGCATCTTCTCCGACAACCTTGAAGCGAACGATCGCAGAACGTTCTTTGACTGTTTTATAACCCTGTGAAACTTCCTGTGCGGAAAGTGGTGTACCACAACGCGGACAGTAAGGAACGATCTTGAATCCTTTGTACAGGAGTTTCTTGTTCCAGATTTCTTTCAGTGCCCACCATTCAGACTCAATATAGTCATCATGGTAAGTAACATATGGATTCTCCATATCAGCCCAGAAACCAACGGTTGAGGAAAAGTCTTCCCACATTCCTTTGTATTTCCAGACACTTTCTTTACACTGCTGGATAAATGGTTCCATACCATATTCCTCGATCTGTTCTTTGCCGTCCAGACCAAGTTTCTTCTCTACTTCCAGCTCTACCGGAAGTCCGTGGGTATCCCATCCAGCTTTACGAGGTACCATGTAACCTTTCATAGTACGGTATCTCGGGATCATATCTTTGATAACACGTGTCAGTACATGACCGATGTGCGGTTTGCCGTTTGCTGTCGGCGGTCCATCATAGAACATGTAAGTAGGATCGTCTTTGCGGTCCTCCATACTTTTTTCGAAGATATGGTTTTCTTTCCAGAATTTTTCTACTTGTTTTTCACGGTCTACAAAATTCAGGTTCGTATCTACTTTCTGATACACAACAGATTCCTCCTTTAAATTCTCTCGGGAAAATTTTTCCATAAAAATAAAAAAACTTCCGTCCTGTAAAAGGACGAAAGCAATTTCCACATTCGCACCACCTGTTACATTGTACGGGCTGGTAGTAATCAAACGCCGATACATGTTCCCTTTAACGGCGGAAACACCGTCCCTCCTTACTTAAGATTTCAGGAAAGAAACTCCGGAGTGATCTTCCATCGAAATTACTGACACCAGGCTCCCACCTCATCCCGGCTCTCTGCGGTTTTCATATCGATCTACTGTCTCCATCACAGTTTTTATTTCATTATATGTGCTGTTTCATTATACGGTTCTGTTTTTGTTTATGTCAAGGTCTTTTTGCGATATTTTCAGGGATTTACGGCTATTTTACCCAAACCGCTTTAAGGTTTTACGTTTTCTCCCGCTGAAATACACCCTTGTATACAAAAAATGATTACAGTATAATTGTTGAGAATGGTATAATATAGAAATTATATTCAATAAAGAAAGGTAATTACATGAAAAATAAAAAAATCAGCAGACGTGCTACTGCCACCTGCTCGACATGCAATACAATAAAGCGCGTTCTTGGCAGCGTACTCTGTGCAGCTCTCATTGTCTGCCAGACAGTTCCTGTCCTTGCAACCGATGAATATGGTGATCCGATCGTAACAGCAACGCCTGTTCCTGAAGAAATCTATCATACAGACTATTATACACAGCCTGCAGATACAGATTCCATTGAGGGATGGGTTCAGGGACCTCAGATAGAGGGAGAATCCGCTGTACTCATGGATATGATAACAGGAAGCATCCTTTATTCAAAAAACGCAGACAAAGCTCAGTATCCAGCCAGCATCACCAAGATCATGACTGCCCTTCTCGGCAGTGAAAATCTGAAAGCCACAGACAAATTTACCATGTCTGAAACCGCTGCTCATGGAATCACAGATACTCAGAGTTCCAGTATCTACGCAGATACCGGGGAAGAATTTACCGTAGAACAGGCACTGATGGCAGTTATGCTCCAGTCAGCCAATGAAATGACTCTTGCCATAGCTGAACAGACTTCCGGTTCCGTCAAGAAATTTGTCGAACTGATGAACCAGAAAGCCCGTCAGATAGGATGCACCAATACGCATTTCAACAATCCTAACGGGCTTCCGGATGAGAAACATTACACTACAGCCAATGATATGGCAAAAATCGCCCGTGCAGCCTGGTTCAATCCGATGTTCCGTAAATACTGTACAACTGTTTATTACGAAATCCCGGCAACCAACAAGTTCAGTGAAACCCGTTACCTTCTGAATCACCACAAGATGATGTCCGGACAGACCTATGCTTATGACGGTGTTCTTGGCGGCAAAACAGGTTATACAGAGGCAGCCGGAAATACACTCGTTACTTTTGCTCATCGCGGAAATATGTACCTTGTCTCCGTCGTCATGCAGTCCATCAATGGTGCATACTCCGATACCAAATCCCTCCTGGATTACGGATTTGACAATTTTTCCAGAGCTGCTGTAAAAGAAAAAAAACGAAATCTCTTTTTCCTGTCTTCCTGCAGAAAAATATCTGATCAAAGACTACCAGCACTGTGTTCTTTTTTATTCGATGCGGACACCTTCCGTAGCACTTCCAAATGGAACAGATACGGATTCCCTCAAAAAGAACTACACCATTAAAAAAATCCGGCAGGTCGTCCCCTTCTGACCATCAATTATTCTTTCAACGGTCATCAGGTTGGAACTGCCAGATATTATCCAAAAAATTCAATCTCAGATCTGCTTCTCTGATTTTCTTTTGATCTGTCTCTTCTTGCGGAGGGAATCCCTTTTTTCACGGATTTCTTCCGCTTTTTCATTACCTACATTTTTAAGCGTCTTAATTACATAATAACGGTCTTCTTCTGTATGACGGATCCTTATCTTACCTTTCACGTATCCATGCTTCTGACAGAGTGATATGCTCTCATATGCCTTCGAATTATTCATAAACCATCGAATCTTACGTTTCGCCGGCAAATGACAGATCGGGCATTTCGTGCTGGTCACTTCCCTGTCCCTCATGATCTTGTCCCGGTCTGTGAATTCTCTTGAAACATATTGGTCATGATCCGGATAGGATAAAAAAAGCTCATCTTTCTTTTTTTTCGGGTTCTGATATACGTCCATGGAATAGTTTGTAAAAAGAGTCTTCTCATCTACCCATTTCAGAACCATCGCCGTATAACGCGCATCTGTCAGTGCCCTGTGGAATGTCTGCTCCTTCGGAATATCAAGCTGATCGATCGCGAATTCCAGACTTCTGCGTCCACCGGCTTCCTTACAGCACATACCAAAAACTTTTTGCACATCGTAATACTTCACCGGTCCCGGAAGAAGAAACAGCAGATCATAATATTTCATATTTCTCTGCAATTCCATGACATCCTGATTTCCCCAGGTAAAAAATGCAAAGTCATCTCCACACCAGTCCAGAAATTCCCTCACCGCCTCCGGAAAAGGAAGTCCGTCTGCAAGATCCTTATAATCCACATGGATCACCTCATGGATACTGTCATGGATCCAGTTATATACCTGCGGCTTTATCAGCCTCTGAAAAACATCTACAGGTTCTCTTTTTTCATTCATCTTCACAGCACCGATCTCTATGATTTCAAAAGGCAGGCGACTGTTTGAATATTTCTTTCCGCCTGGACTCTGATTCCATTCCAGATCAAAAACAATATAGTTCATACCGTGTTTCCTTTTCTTTCTTTTCCGTAAAATACCTGATGTATTTCTGCACTCTGTCATTTAGTATAGCAAAAGAAAGGAACCGATGCAACTGCACCGATTCCTTTCGTGGCTTATAATATTTATAATAATTAATCTATTACTGTCTGTTTTATGTCAACTTACAGTTTACCATACGTTGTAGTAACGTTCATAGGAAGTTCCATTTTCGAGGAAATCCTGAAGCAGACTGTCTGTACTGTCACCAAACTGTTCTTCATCCTGATCCTGGTTTCCATCACCCTGATCATCCGGTTTTCCCTGATCCTGATCGTCTTTGGACTCATCCTTGGAATCCTGGCTATCAGCATCCGGATTTTCTCCAAGAGTTACGGTAACTGTTTTTTCTTTATAGGAATCACCATTTGCAACTTCGATGGTAACGTCTACTTCTTCACCTGGCTCATAGTACTCCAGACGGCTTACCAGTTCATCAATGCTGCGTACTCTCTTACCATCGAATTCTGTGATGATAGATTTTGCCTTGATTCCAGCTTTGTCTGCTGCTCCGCCTTCTGTAACTTCAGAAACAAGAACACCTTCCGGAACTCCATAATACTGTGAAGCTTCCTCGCTTACAGACATACCTGTGATTCCAAGTACACCGTGATTATCAACTTTATCTCTTGGTGTTTCGTTCATCAGCTGCTCCAGAGTATCCGTAACATCTGAGATAGAAATTGCATATCCCATACCTTCAACCTCTGTAGATGCAAGTTTCGCAGAGTTGATTCCGACTACTTCACCATCCATATTCAGAAGTGCACCACCACTGTTACCAGGGTTAATTGCTGCATCAGTCTGAATCAGGTTTACTGCATCTGAATCTTCTGATTCTTCAGAACCATCAGAGTTCAGTTTACGGTTCTTCGCACTTACAATACCTGTTGTTACAGACTGTCCATATCCAAGAGCGTTACCAATGGCAACTACCTGCTCACCTACTTTAAGGTCATCAGAACTTCCCATGGTTGCTACCTGGATCTGATCCATTGTATCATCAGAAATATCAGACAGTGCTACAGAAACAACTGCAAGGTCTTTGTCCTCATCATAACCATTGACGGTTGCCTCATAAGTCTCGCCATCAATGCAGGTAACAGATACGGTATCTGCTCCGTCTACTACATGATAGTTTGTTGCGATCAGAAGGCTGTCATCATTCTTTCCGATGATGATACCAGAACCGCTTCCTTCAACTTCCTGCTGTGTTGTATATCCCTGGCTTCCACCGAATCCATAATATCCAAGATAATTCTGAACATCCTGAACAGATTTCGTTGTGATCGCTACTACGGATTTCATTCCTTCTGCTGCGATATCAGATACATCCAGACTTCCTTTTGTCTTGCTGGAATCGCTTTCATCACTGCTGTCGGATTTATCCTTCTTGTTTGATTTTGTCTGAAGAAGAGTTGTATTTTCTTTGTTAGAAGAAGCAGCTTCTACACTGCTGCTGTTCCATCCAGTCAGTGCATTCACACCCTCAAAAGAACCTGCTGCAAGTCCGCCTGCCAGAACTGCGCATAATGCAATACCTGCTGCTTTCTTTACTTTCTTTCTCATTCTTTCTTTCGGATCGTTATTTCTATTTTCATTGTTATCATTCATTGATCTATTATTCATATCTGTCATCAAAATCCCCTCCTTGGAATCTCTGTTTACTTCTTTTCTTTTATGGTTAGAAGTATAGGGGGTATTTGTGTTGACTTTGTGGGAAAAATGTGACGAATCTGTTAATTTCCCCAATGTTCTCCATGAATAACAAAAATTCCCTGCTGCCGCTACAGGGCAGTACAGGGAATTCCTGTCAAAAATCCTATTACATCAGAAGATCTTACATCCATGTCTTCCATGTTCTTTAATATAGTAAAGAGCTTTATCCGCATCTTTAAAGATATCATCCTCTGCATTATCCCGGTCAGAAAATGCAACACCGACACTTAAGGATACCGCCGGAACTCCATCCACTTCCTTGGAAAGTGTTTCATTCACAGCTTCGATCTTTTCTTCGATCGTATATTTGAGATCGCTGGTCATCTCAACCATGATGATTGCAAACTCATCTCCACCGATTCTGCATACATAGTCGATGCTACGGAAGGTTCTCTTGAGGAGGGTAGCTACTTTCTGAAGAATAGTATCTCCCATTGCATGACCATAGGTATCATTTACAGATTTAAAGGTATCAACATCTATAATGATGTGACTTTCTATTTTATGCGACTCCTTTTTCTTCCAGCCAGTCAAGAAGAAGCATTTTGCCCTGTTTCTTCCTTCGTGCCATGTGATTGAACTGAAGGATCGTCAATATTGAGAAGATAATCGTAAGTCCGATCAGTACCACAACAGACTGATGGATGCTCTCACCGCCGCAGATCGTGCTTCGGAAAGCATTTACTGTGTATGTAAACGGCAGATAATAATGAATCTTTGCCACAAAATCTGGAGAAATCTCCACCGGATACGTTCCCGCTGAACCGGCAAGCTGTACTACCATGAAGATCAGCATCAGGAAACTTCCAACTTTACCAAATGTAATATTGAAAAAATACATGATCGATGTAAAGCATGCTCCCGTCAGTGCCGCAAACAGGATCGTCTTTGTCATTTCCACTGGTGTAAATCCATCAAATACATGAAGCAGAAGGATCAGAAGAACACCCTGAAGGATTGCCACCGGATAAAGGACAGAAGCCTTGCTTGCCCACCATGCGAATCCGGATTTCAGTTTACCTTTGTATTCTGTCAGAGGATACATCAGACAGAATGCCAGGCAACCTACCCAAAGACCAACTGACATCATATACGGCGCCATTGCATGTCCATTGTTTTCTACCGTTGTGATCTTTGTCTCTTCGTCTGTGATCGGTGTTGCAAACATACTGATCGTATCATCACTTGCCTTTGTTTCTTTCACCTGCGCTGCCCCGTCGCCAAGGCTTGTTGCCAGTGTATCAGAACCATCTTCCAGTTTGGTCATTCCATCACCAAGTTCTTTGGAACCATCATAAAGCTGTGAGGATCCGTCCTGAATCTGGCCTGCGCCATCAGAGAGCTGTTCGGCTCCTCTGTTCAGTTTATTATTATTGGAAACCAGTTTGCTTGTTCCATCATGAAGTGTTTTGGTTCCGCTCGCAAGCTGTTCGGCTCCACTTGCAAGAGTTTTTGCACCTTCTGCAAGCTGTGAAGTTCCACCTGTAAGAGCACTGTTGTTTTCTGCCAGAGTAGAAACTCCGGAAGTGTATGTTTTCAGTCCCGCACTCAGCGTATTCACACCATCTGCAAGTGTTTTTCCACCATTTGTAAGTTGATTGATACCACCTGTAACGCTGCTTCCAGCCGCTTTGAGACTTGCCGCACCGGATGTCAGTGTCTCGTCGTTTGCTGTCAGTGTCTCAAACCCTGCATTTAATGCTTTAACTCCCGCTGCTGCTTTTGGAAAATCCTTCGTTCCGCTTTCCAGAGTGGAAAGTGCAGAAGCTACAGAAGTTGTTCCTGCATTTACTTTCTGTGATCCGGCACAAAGCTGATCCACCGCTGCTGATACTGCATTGATCGGATCAGAAGGAACTTCCGGCATGGAAGAAATGCCTTCTTCCATTTCATTTGCACCAGCCTGCATCTGTGATGCTCCGCTGCTCATTTCACCGGCTTTGTTTCCAAGTGTATCTGCTCCACTGTTCAAACCGGAAGCTGCCTGCTCCAGCTGCGATGCTGTACTGTTTAACGTACTCTGTGCTCCTGCGATCTGTTCTGCTGCAGAAGCTGCGATCTGCTGTGCCTGACCAGTATACGCATCTGCATCAATACCAGATACTCCGCTCACTCCTGCATCTGCTCCGGCAAGGGAACCGATCACTGCACTGAGACTTTCGGCGGAGATCATTCCATTTTCATCTGCCTGTCCCTGGATTGCCTAAAGTGCTGCAGAAGCATTTGTAATCACTGCATTTGCTGCTTCTGTCTGCTGGTTGGCTGCACTGATCTGTCCATTTGCTGCTTCAATCTGTGCATTTGCATCCTGGGCACACTGCTGTACCACCCCTGCCATGCTGTCTGCAGCCTTTGATACCGGCGCGGAAACACCCTGGAGCTGAGAAGCAGCCTGTGAGATTCCACTGCTGGCAGTACGGATCGTATCCGCTGCAGAGTTCATGCCCGCTGCGGCCTGATTCATTCCTGCTGCCGCTGAATCCATTCCCTGACTTGCGGTTTCCATTCCTGTCTTTGCTTTGTTCAGACCTGCGGCAAGTTCTTTCATTGAGTCTGCCGTTGCACTGTCTGAAAGACTATGTAACTGTTCGGATAACTGTCCCAGCCCACTTTCAAGCTGCTGTGTTCCACTCTTGAGAGAACTGTTTCCCTCAGAAACGGCTGTATTCAGCTGTGCAATCCCACTGGATACCTGTCCGATATTTTCCAGTGCAGAAAGCTGCTGCGCTCCGGCTGCAAGCTGTTCTGCTCCGGCAACATACTGTGTCACGCCATCAGCAAGTGTATTTGCACCGCTTACATACTGTGTAGTACCACTTTTCAGAGTATCCAGTCCTGTTTTCAGGCTCTGTGCCCCTTTGCTCAGACTATTTGCTCCAGAAGTAAGCTGTGCAGAGTTCGCATCCAGTTTTGCAACTCCATCTGTATAACTCTTAACCCCTTCATCAAGACTGTTTACACCACTTGTCAGTGTAGGAAGTTTTGCTGTCAGAGTTCCAACACCCTCATCAAGCTGGGAAGCACCTCTGTCAACCTGAGAAACGCCATCTGTATATTCCTTCAGGCCTTCTGTCAGAGTTTCTGCACCACTCTTGAACGTCAGTGTGCTGTCAGCAAGTTTCTTAAGATTTTTGATGATTGTCTTATTTCCATCAGAAGCAGTTTTGAGTCCGTCTTTTAATTCCTCAGAACCATCCGCTGCCTCCTGCATTCCATCTCCAACCGTTGCAATCTGGTCAAAAACCGTCTGTGTATAAGTTTCAGTCACCTTGGAAGCAACTGCCTCACGGATCTTGGACAGAGCGCTCTCGCTCATCTTGGACGCGATATAGTTGGTTCCCGGATTTGTCTCATACTTCAGTTCCATTTTTTTCGGATTGTCGTCCATCAATGTAGAAGCATCTTTGGAGAAATCCTCCGGAATGGTGATTACCATATAATAAGTACCATTCTTTAATCCCTGCTCTGCTTCCTCACTGTCTACAAAATGAAAATCCAGTGCATCATTGTCCTTTAGCTCATCCACCATATCTGAGCCTACACTCAGCGTTTTGCCATCGTATTCTACGGATTTGTCATTATTGACCACTGCCACCGGAAGCTGATCCAGATTTCCATATGGATCCCACATGGATTTCAGAAACAAGCCGGCATAGATCACTGGAATAATAATGATCGCCATGACTACGATGATCAAAATCTTGTTGTTCCATAAACTTTTCCACTCGTTTTTGATCATTTATATGTTCCTTTCCTGTAATGTAAATATAATTGTAACATGCTGATTTAAACGAACTCTCTCCATCAAATAAATATTATCTTAACAATAGACAATATTCTATTAATGGTTTTAGTTTCTATTAATCAACATTATGTTGCTTTTCTTGGCAAGGTGTATTATACTAAACACGAAAAGCAGATACAACCAACAAAAAAATATCGTCATGTATATTAATAGACATATTTTTAATTAATGTCTATCACATGTCAAAAATTGACATTTTATCTAAAAGATGACGATTTTTTACCAAAAGATTAGGGGGATTTAACATGGCCGGAAAAGTTGACCGGAGAGTACGCAAAACCAAAGCACAGCTCAGAGAAGGGCTTGCACGCCTGATGCTTCAGAAAAGTATTAAGGAAATTACAGTAAAAGAACTTGTTGACGAAGTTGACATCAACCGTTCCACTTTTTATCTTCATTATACTGATATTTATCAGATGCTGCAGCAGATCGAGGAAGATGCTCTGGAAGAAATCACTCAGGTAATGCAAAATTACACGATCGATTCCAATAATACAGAAGGTGCTTTTTACTTCATCGTGCAGTTTTTCAATATTCTGGACAGCAATAAGGAACTCTGTCTTGCTCTCCTTGGACCGCATGGAGATATGGCATTCGTAGAACGGATTGAAAAGCTGATCGCAGGAACTTTCTTAAGCCAGCTTCCTGAAAAATTTCCAGAGGATGACCCAAATCTCAAATACGCTTATGCCTTTATCCTGAACGGATGTGTCGGCCTGATCCGCACATGGCTCACAGAACCAGAGCAGAAATCTGCGGAGCACATGGCAGAGCTTACCTACAAAATGATCGAAAGCACTACCCAGGGATATCTGGAAATGCTCAAAAAATAATTTTTATTCTAATGTCAGAAGCCCCGGCTGCCGCATTCATCCATGCAGTAACCAGGGCTTCCTTTTATACTTTATTTTATTCTCTGTTCTGATCAGTTATGCCATGCCAGACGTTTTACATCTGCATGAACATCACCTGTCATCCAGTCTACATCATTCGTGATCCAGTCCATGATTCCAAGCTGACGCATTTCCCATTCAACAGTCTGCTCTCTCTCTTCAACCGTTTCTTCTACTTCCATGGTAGTATCGATCTCATCATAACCAAAAATATAACCACCGGCACTCCAGATGCTGAAGTTGCTGTCCGGACCCGGATCAACAGTATCACCTCTCTGTTCGATCAGACCGTCATGGCGTCTCTTGTATTCTTCTTCACAGCCATCTTTGAGTTTAGTCATAAACATTCTGTGACGGATCAGTTCTTTGTTTTCTCTTACAACACCAAAGTTATGATACATCAGCCGCATATCTTTTCCCGGTGTGGAGATCCAGTCAAAAGTATCCTGGATTTTCGCGGTAATGGCATCTTTCGCTGCATTCTCCTCTGCGCTTAAAGCTGCTCCATCCTCGTTCTCATAATAACCAAAGATCAGATCCTCTGCATTCCAGATACTGAAATTCTTTACCTTATTACGATCAAGAAATGCTGTCAGTTTCGGCCAGATCTCTCCAAGTTTTTTGCGGTAGTCATTCATCCTGCCTTCTTTTACTTTCATTGCAAATGCATGTCTTTCCATGGTAAAAACCCTCCTGTCATTTGTGCTTTTCAGACATTGCTGTCTGCATCTGCAAGCTTTTATTTTCTGATACTGATTCTATCACATCTGTATTTATAATACAATTTTATTCATGAAAGAGGATCTGGGAAAAATAGCGCACCATTCCGTCATCTGTCCAGCAAAGCATTCCCGCCGCATCTGCCATTTTCTGTGCGTCCACACAGTATGCCGACATACAGGAATTATGTTTATACGGACCGGCACTCATGATCAGCAGATCTGTCTTTCCGTCTGCTTTCATCTTCTCTGCGAGTTCTTCTGTCATTTTATTCTGCAGCAGTTTTGCTTTTTTGTATTCCGCCGGATCGTGCAGATCCTCCTGCATTGTCTGCAGCACCAGTGTTTTTTCATAACTTAATGCACGCTGTTTCATCTCTTCCACGGTTCCACTTTCGGGTGGACAGGCTGGATTTACATTATAACAGCCGCATAAATTTTCTTCACAAAATGTCCGGTATTCCGGCACAAAGACAAGCTCTTTCGTATCCATGACAGCCGCCCCGGAAAATCCCAGAAGAATAGCTTCCTGCATAAGATCCATCATAAAATCTCCCTTCTGTTATTATCGTAATTTCTCACTTTTTCTTATTATTTAAAGTAATTATACCCAATATCTGTCATAGGTCAACTATATCCCACATAAAATATATCAAATAAGCTATTCAGATAAAGTAAGCTCTTGGGTCTGTGCATTATTTTGTATTTCGTTTTATTTCTCGTCTTTTATGTGTGCATTATATCGCACTTCTTTTCTCGTCTTTCTTTTTTATATATAATTTTTTATATTACATCCCATTTATCGTACATATAAGTTTTTATAATACTATTTATAGTACTTTATTGTCGAATTTTCAAAAAAGCCTCAGTTATTTTTTTCACTATAATCATGTGCAAAGTTTTTCTTTCACTCTTTTGATATCTTTGGTATTTTCAGCTTAAACCGTCATTTATGAGAGCAAAAAAGCCGGTGCCTATCGCAGCAGCAATAAGCACCGGCTCGTTTCATTTCTTATACTATTTTTCACATTTATTCTCTCAAATCCTTGATCCGTTCAAAAATAGCTTCCCTTAGTTTTTCCACATCATCCGTTGTCTTTTTCAGTCCCGCGGCAGCGGCATGTCCTCCACCGCCAAAAGGAGTCAGCAATTCATTGACGTCAATCCATTCACCATCAGATCTGAAAGAACATCTCCATTTATTCTCAGCTTCCTCATACATGGTAAAGCTCAGCTCTATATCCTCGCAATCCCGAAGAATTTCTGCAATTGGATGGATATCTTCATAACGGATTTCTTTTTCTTTGCTCTCTTTCTGATCTACACAAACATACGCTACTTTGCCATCCAGTACACAAAACGCCTTATTTAATAAAAGGGCTTTCTTCTGTAAGCTTTCCAGCGTATCATTATGCATCGTTTTCATAATATCACTGTGTTTTACGCCAATTCCCTGCAATGTCATTACCGCATACAGAGTACTTTCCTTTGCCCTGGCAAGACCTCCTGTATCCTGTATGATTCCCAGGTAGATATAATCAGCAGCTGTTGGATGAAGTTCTAAAGTTGTCGCTTTTTCCAGACTATTTTTGTCCAGTATGTAAAAAATATTCTCTGCACAGGCTTCTGAAACTTTCGTATAATTAATGTTTCCATATCCTTCATTAGATGCATGGTGATCAATAACCATTGATGCCGTAGCAGCTTCATAATATTCTCTTCCTGCCATACGCACGATCACTGCATTATCGCACACAATAACTGCAAACTTTTTTCCTTCTACGTTCGGTTTTTCAAATGGATTAAATACTTTATCTGTCTTTATGATCTTATTAGGGCCTTTATCTATTGTATCCGCCAGATATGGAAGCACTTCATACTGAGGATAGTTTACCTTTATGTAATGTGCTAATCCCATGACAGATCCTGCCGCATCCCCATCCGGATTTATATGTCCCAGTAATACAACTGTATCCAGTTTATTACTGGTCATCATGTTTTCGAATTCTTTTTCAAAATCAAATTCTTTTGGCATATTTCTCCTCCTTTTCTTTTCGGTAAAAAATAAAATCCAAGACACAAGTACTACTGTATCTCAGATTTTATCTTTAGTACTATAAATGAGCAAGTTTGTGATTTTGCATAAAAGAAAGACACCTTAAATCTGATTATGTTGTATAATGAAAGTGACGAAACAAACATTTGCAACATTCACAAGAAAGAAAGTGCCTCTCACAGATACTATACATCATTCGTCATTCATATACAACCAGTTTAAAAAATTAAATTTATGCAAATTCTATTCGAACAGGGTCATAAATCATCTTATGAGTATCCTGATCAGCATTTTTATCTCAGGATACCATGGAAAAACCACGGATTTTGCTAAAAACAGCTCCTGCCACAGAACTACGATCGCTCATTTCCTTAATTCCGGGAAATGAAATGATTCATTACTTTCAGATACATTAAAACAGTCTGTCATTGAGATTATTTATTCAGAAGCTGCACGTACCGGAAATCCTGTTTTCTGCATTGTGGATGACACAATAGCTTCAAAGACTAAGCCTTTGTCACGGGCTTTACATCCAATCGAAGATGCGTATTTTCATCAGTCCCATTTAAAGAAAAAACAGGATTATGGACATCAGGCAGTTGCTGTCATTCTTTCCTGCAATGGCATTGTCCTGAATTATGCTTTTGTAATGTACAATAAATCAATTTCTAAAATTGACATTGTTCAGTCGGAAAAGTATCGATATCTTTTCCAATGTGCAAAGGAAAGCGATGATTTTGACTCATTTATAGTTGTAAAGTAAGCACAATCCTGTACCATAGTTACCTGGAAGTTACTGTGCACTTCATTCTCATGGACAAAATACATTCCAGATTGCCTGTTATTTTGTTAATACTTTCCCCGCACAGAGTGCCGCTCCACACGCCGCCTCTTCTTCATATTCAGAAACATACATTGGCATTCCAAACATTTCTTCTGCCAGTTTTCTCATTAATGGATTTCTTCGGATTCCATTTCCGGAGCCGGCCAGGCGAGTGGTTTTTTTCCCGGTAAGCTTGCACATCTGCTCGTACTGCTCATGCAGTTCATCAAGGATTCCGCAGATCACACCAGCCGTCAGTGCACCTGAATGAAAATTCTACACGCCGATTCCTGTTATCATTCCCCGGCGGGACGGATCACTTCTTGTCCCGGAATCTGTTCCGGAGACTTCTCGGTAAAACTGTTCCAGCATCGCATAAGCACGACCGCCGCACAAAGAAGCCCCCACAAAAATATAGCTGCTTTCAGTACATGGACGAAGTTCTACACTGCCTCCGCATTCTACAAACTCTTCTGATACAAAAGAAATCTGACTTCCGGTTCCCACATTCAGAAGAACGGTATCCTCAAGATCCCGGACAGAGCCAAACAGGCTCGCCTGATTATCACCGATCGATCCCATTACCGGTACACCATCTCTGGTTTTTCCGATCAGAAAATGTCCCTTTCTCACTTCCGGCAGATAAGAAGTGTCTACACCCGCATGCTTCAGAGACTCATACAAAAACTCCTGTCTCTGCAGGTCAAAGCATCCCCAGCTTGCCGCCATGTCAAGTCCGATAACAGGGATAGTATTTCCACACAAGTCCTGCCGTCTTCCAGCGGGATCTCGCCACTTCCATCCTGCCATGTATACAGCGGACTTGCTGCCATTCCAGAAGCATCCACATACAGCATCCCATGCATCTGTCCCGTAAATCCAATCCCATCCGGCAGTCCATGTTCTCCCTGCATCTTTGCGAGAAGTTCTCTGACGATCTCATAGATCTGCCCCGGATCCTGTATCTTCTGCTCCGGCCTGCTGCTCTGCAGAAAAGAATTATGTTCCACCGTCTCTCTTGCAAGCTGCTTCCCCGTTTCTGTATCTGTCAGCACGATACTGACTGTTGTCGTGCCGATGTCTATTCCCATGATCTTCATAATTTATTCCGCCTTTTCCAGCACTTCCACCGTAAACGCTTCCAGGCTTTCATAAATTCCATCAGCAATCTCTTTGATCTCCTCTGACGGTGCCAGAACATCCGGGATCATGATCGCGGTACATCCTGCTGCTTTTCCGGCGTGGATGCCGTTTTCGCTGTCTTCAAAGACATAGCAGGTTTCCGGTGTACAGCCGATCCGCTCTGCTGCAAGGAGAAAAATATCCGGTGCCGGTTTGCCATGTTCAACCTCTTTGCCGCTGACAACTGCATCAAAATATTCTCTCATTCCTGCCAGTTTCAGATTACTTTCTATCTGTTCCGGATAACTGCTGCTTGCCACTGCAAGGCGCATGCCCTTATCATGAAAAGCTTTTACGATTCGCTCTGCACCCGGTTTCTTCGGCACATACACCTTAAGTTTCTGCCGCACCCGCTTCATGCACTCTTCCATAATGATGCTTCCATCGGCAACTCCATAATGCTTCTCGATCACCCTGCACATATACGCACCGCTGGTTCCACAGATATCGCCAACAAAATCAGCCCCAAGAGTCACACTATTCTCTGCTGCCAGTTCATTCCATGTTTCCTGATAGATGTTCTCTGTATCGAACAGCAGACCATCCATGTCAAAAATCGCACCTTTCATTTCCATTTGCTATCTTCCGCCTTCTACTTTCCAGTTCTTCTGTCATTTCGCTTCTCAGGCTGTCCAGTTTATAAAACCAGGTCAGCACAGCGATTATAACACACAATACAACCGGTATCCAGATAAAGCAGACTTCAATGTAGGACAATGCTTTGTCCGTCTGTACTGCATTGGCTACATAGCCGCCATTCTTAAGAAAAGCACCGATCACAAAACTGGTAAGTCCCATGCCGCCTTTTACAAAAAATCCCTGGAATGCAGCGATCAGTCCCGCTACGCTGGAATTTTTCTTGTATTCTGAATAGTCGATCACGTCTGGCTGCATGGCAAAAGTAATGCCAAAGATTCCATAAATCCCAAATCCTGTGATCACCAGTCCTGCAAGGAGAAAAACTGCGGAATTTTTTCCAAGGAAGATCATCAGGTCTCCCGCTATGTACAGTGCCTCACTTACAAACATCAGGCTTCGCTTGCTGAATCTTTTTTCCAGTGCCGGAAGCGCCAGAAGCATCGGAAGACCGGATAAAATGCCAAGGATGCCAACCAGTGACAGCCATTCTGTTCTGCCAAGGTTATATTTGAAATAATACAAAACAGTTGTGTTTCTTACTACATACAGTGAAAAATAAAACAGATTCAGGAGAAAAAGAATCCATGCCTGTCCGGTGAGCCCTTTCAGACTTTCCAGTAAAGTTGTTTTTTCATTGCTGACAGTTGGCGGTACGACTTCTTCTGTGCTCGCAAAAGTCACGAAGAAAATCAGCATAGCTGCAATTCCATAAATGGTCATAGTTACAAGATAGCCCCTGGCTTCATTTCCTTTACCGAAAAATTTTACCATTGGTGCTGTAATCGTCATGACGATCGCGGTTCCGATCATCGCACAGATCATTCTCGTGGAAACCAGGATATCTCTTTCATGTACATCCGAAGTCAGTCTCGGAACGATCGTATTCAACGGGATATTTACAACTGTGTATGCTGTACAGAGGAGACAGTACGTCACATACGCCCAGACCAGCTTACCGCTGTTTCCAAAATTGGGGATATAGAAGGTCATAAATGTAAATATTGCAAATGGAATCGCTCCCAGCACGAAATACGGACGTCCCTGCCCCCATTTTGTATGTGTACGGTCTACGATCAGTCCCATTCCTGTATCAGTCAGTGCATCAATAAATTTTGTTACCAGCATCATAGTTCCGGCTGCTGCCGCAGTAATCCCAAATACATCTGTATAAAAAACCATCAGATAAGATGCCATGGTGCTGAACACCAGATTGCATCCCAGATCCCCGATACCATATCCAATTCTTTTTCCCCATTTTCCCATAATTTTACCTTCACCTTTACCAGTTCATCGTCTCAATTGCTTTTTTCTCAATCTCCAGTCCTGCTTTGTAACGTTCCATAAATGTATCAAAACCTTTTTTATCCTCTGCATCCGGCTCTGTTGTTTCTCCTGAAAGTTCGCAGAAAATCCTGTTATCCAGATAATCTTCCAGCTTCTCATCCTCTTTCTGGTCGATCAGATACGCTGCCAGAAGTGCAATTCCCCATGCACCACCCTCACTTGCAGTATCCATAACTGTGACAGGTGCATTGACTGCCGCCGCCAGATATCTCTGTCCAACACCTCGTGTTTTGAAAAAGCCTCCATGTCCCATAATCCGGTCAACTTTTACTTTCTCGTCTTCCAGAAGGATATCGAGTCCCATTTTTACCGCTCCAAGTGAGGTATAAAGATGGACTTTCATAAAATTCGCAAGATTAAATCTGCTCTCAGGTGTTCGTAAGAATGCCAGACGCCCTTCATTGATCATCGTCACATTTTCTCCTGAGTAATATCCATATGCCAGGAGTCCGCCACAGTCCGGATCACCATTCAGAGAATTTGTATATAATTTACTGAACAGTTCTCCTGTATCTGTCTGATATCCCATAAGCTGTGCAAACTCTTCAAAAAGACTGACCCAGGCATTCAGGTCAGAAGTCCCGTTGTTGGCATGCGACATCGCACATGGAAAACCTGTCGGCGTTGTGACCATATCAATCTCTCGGTAAATTTTACTGAGCTGTTTTTCCAGAACGATCATGGCAAAAGTGCTTGTTCCCGCTGATACATTGCCTGTCCGTGGAGCCACGGAATTTGTCGCGGTCATGCCAGTGCCGGCATCTCCCTCCGGCGGACATAACGGAATTCCCGCTTCCAGATTTCCGCTTTCATCAAGGAAAGCTGCACCTTCTTCTGTCAGAATTCCTGCCTGTTCACCCGCTACAAGTACCTTTGGAAAAATATCTCTCAGTTTCCAGCTATAATGATATTTTTCTGTAAGCGTATCAAATTTCTGCACCATATCTTCACAGTAATCGTGCGTACCAGAGTTCACCGGAAACATTCCTGCTGCATCTCCGATACCGATTACCCTGTTTCCGGTCAGTTTCCAGTGAATATATCCACTCAGAGTGGAAACATAATCCAGTTCTTTCACATGTGCTTCCTGATCCAGAATCCTCTGATAAAGATGTTCTCTGTTCCCTGTCTGCCCTTCTTGATGACACAGAAACGCTGGATACTTTTTTTGAAAAAGTCCATGATGGACAGACCAATGCCGTAAATCGCTGGCACCAGTATCTCTCTCATCTGGCAAGATCCATCAATCTACTGCATCTGATCTATGATAAAGATTTTATTCTCGGCGGCTATCTTGCTCCTTACCTCCAGGAGAAAGATCTCTCCTACATCCATGAAGAGATCCGGCGCATGACTCCATTCCCGGAAAGCCAGGATTTCCTGCATATCAGCAAGATGCCGAAGCACAATATCACGATTGGCGCGGCACTGCCGTATATTAAGGAGTTTCTTGGAATTAAATGAAGGAGGACAAGCTCATGCGACTAGCATTAATACAGATGTCGGATTCAAAGTTTTTGAAACAGAATTTGGAAAACTAGGAATTGTCGTCTGCTTCGACCGCCACTATCCGGAAAGCATCCGAACCGAAGCTTTAAAGGGTGCAGATCTGATCTTGATTCCGACCGTAAATACCAAAGCAGAACCTTCAGAAATGTTCGAATGGGAGCTTCGTGCACAGGCATTTCAGAACAGTACCATCATTGCCATGTGCAATCGTGTCGGTGCAGAGGGAGATATGGATTTTTCCGGTGAATCGATCGTTGTTGATGCGAATGGAAATGTACTTGCAAAAGCAGATGATAAAGAACAGATTTTATATGTTGATATCGAGCTTAAAGCCGCATCTGCCATAAGAGCAGTGCAGCCTTATACTCAACTTAGAAGAACTGAATTTTATGAATAAATGGATTTATTTCTTACCCCAATTCGCCATGCTGTTTCCCTGCTGTTCGGAGAATCCTCTGTGTCCATGGACAGGGATTTTATCAAGGGCTGTTTCCAGTGCCTGGAATTCTGCATCGGACAGCTCTACGTTTCAGGAACCGAGGTTTTCGAGGATTCTTCCCTGGTTCTTGGATCCAGGGATCGGGACTACATTTGGATATTTCGGAGATACTTCAATATTTCTTAATCTACGCTTTTCCATCGTTTTCGTCCCCTTTCACCAAAAAAATTTCTCTTATAAATCTTACAGAATAGACATAAACCACTCTACTGTTTTTGGATCATAATGTGAGAAGAACAGGCTTTCTCCACCATCCAGTTTCTCAATAGCAGCCATCTCTTCTGCTGTCAGGCTGAAATCAAAGAGGTCAAAATTCTGCTGCATTCTGTCCTTATGAACAGATTCGGAATAATGACCACATCGCTCTGGAGCAGGAAACGCAGAGCTGTCTGCGCGGCAGTCTTTCCGTATTTCGCACCGATTTCTGTAAGAACCGGATTAGTAAACATATCCTTGCGGCCTTCTGCAAACGGTCCCCAGGATTCAATCTGGCAGCCGTATTTTTTCAGATATTCTTTTGCAACTTTCTGCTGCTGGAATACATGTGTTTCGATCTGGTTTACAGCCGGTTTTATTTCTGCAAAATGCTGGATATCAAGGTAACGGTCCGGCCCGAAGTTGGATATACCGATCGCACGGATCTTGCCTTCTTTGTAAAATTCCTCCATTGCACGATAGGTTCCGTAGTAATCACCAAATGGCTGATGAATCAGCAGAAGATCCAGATATTCTGTCTGCAGTTTTTTCATGGATTCTTCGATAGAAGCTCTTGCTTTCTCATAACCGGCATTTGTGATCCATACCTTGGTTGTCAGGAAAAACTCTTCTCTTGGCAGACCGCATTCACTGAGTGCTGCTCCTACACCTTCTTCGTTATAATAAGCCTGTGCGGTGTCGATGCTGCGGTATCCTACCTCGATTGCATCCAGTACGCAGCGTTTTGTATCTTCCGGCGGTGTCTGATAAACACCATATCCAAGTTTCGGCATTTTGATTCCGTTGTTCAGAGTAACATATTCCATGATCTTTACCTCCAATTTTCTGAAATGTGATTGTTCATTTTGCTTGCTGTAACTATATAATTTCTAATTACGGTAAATCCTTTTTCAATTTCTACTTTACAGTTTCTTCCCGAAAATGTACACTATTTATATCGCAATCTGCTTTTCATAAAATGAAATGTAAATCAGGAGGACGAGTATGCTGGATCTGTACGAACTGGAACAATTTGTGGCTTTCGCAGAGCTCGGAACGCTGTCCCGTGTTGCAGAGAAATTCCATATCTCAACACCATCTATCACACGTTCCATGCAGCATCTGGAAGAAAGTTTTGGTGTATCATTATTTTCCCGCGGTAAAAACAGGATTGAGTTAAACGACACTGGTCGGTTTACTGTAGAATATGCCCGTAAACTTCTCGCAGATGCAAAGCAGACAGTAGATCAGATTCAGGCTTTCGATACCCGGCGTAAGACAATCATGATCCGTTCCTGCGCCCCGGCTCCATTATGGAAACTGCTGCCAAAAGTGAACTACTCGGCAACAAGTTACCAGAGCATCTGAAATCTGGCGGGATACCGCCTTTTTTCAGGGTGCGTCCATGACACCAATACTGCTTGCCTTTCGGCTATACAGCTACTTTTATTATTTCTGGATTTTTTAGTCCGGTTACGGACAATTCTTTTTGCTTCCCGGATACGGAAAGATATTTCCGCAGGATATTAAACGCGCCTACTGCATCTGCGTTAAATCTTACTCCGTCAGTTATATACATACCCCGCTCTTTTCGGTTTGATGATTCTGCATATCTCTTTGATATTTCCGGTGAAAACGGGCTGCACTGACTGGTATAGCTTTCCTCTTGTTTTATCAATTGAATCCCATACAGTTTCAACTTATATTCCAGCATGATATATAGTTTGTTATATGGCAGTCCGTGAAACTTCTGGTTGGTCTTGTGTCCCATATCTTTTTCTTTACGGATATTTCGGATGTCCCCCACAACCACACAGCGGATATCTTCTTTTCTGCAGTATTCTGCAATCCATCTGGTCACTTTGTGAAGATAATCCTTTACTGCATTCTGCTTTTTCCTGTAAAGTCTCTGGATATGTTTCGATGATTTTGGATATTTTATTCCTCTTTCCGATTGCTGTGCATACCATACAGACTGCACTCTGGCGATTTCTTTATGAAAATATCTTTCCAATGAAAGATATTGCCTTCCAAGGATAAAAGTTCTGCCATTTTCAGAATCATAACAGGTCATCAGATTATGAAGTCCCAGATCAATAGATAAATAATGTCCATTCTGGGAAAGCTGTTCCGGCTCTTCCATCTCATAGATAACAATAAGGTCACATTTTCCGTTTTCCGGTGGATAGATCCGCAGCTGCTTTATGCGATCCATGTTCCTGAAAATCTTATTTTCAAGATATAGAAATTTTTCATGAATCCCGTAAGTTTCTTCCATATAGCTTTTCAGATCCTTTGACAGAGACAGCCGTAATTGGTCGGAACCTTTCTCGTGCCGGATTCCCATCTGCATGTAAGTGATTGGTATATTGTCCTGTTTAAATCGCGGCGGATTTGGATCTTTGATCCCACCGGTCTTTTTAAGGGCATAAAATGATTTCCAGGCTTTATCCAGCTGCTTGCAGGTCTCCTGCGCTGTCTGGATGGAAGCTGTCTATACCACAGATCTCCTTTATGTGCTTTTTTCTGATAATACCAGTCAGGATACTTCTCCAGCCCCAATTCTTTTATATCGACGACGTTCATAGTTGCAGACATTCCAGAGCTTGGAAGCAGCGTAACACATATGCCCTATAATATTAGAATATTCCGGCCGGATATTAACCGATGTTCTGTGAGACAACAGCATTTCCTCCCCCCTTCAGACAGCCATGCATATGAATATTTACAATTCACATTGAATTAATACGACTTGCTCTGATGTTCAATATAACGGCGAATATTTTCCTCAGATACGGATCCGATCGTTTCCACATAATAGGAATGGTTCCACAGTTCTCCCTTCCACAACTGGTTTCTTATTTCCGGAAAACGTTCGAATAATTTCCTGCCTGTGATCCCCTTCAGATACTTGATAATGGCTGTTATTGACAGCTTTGGTGGAGCTGATACAAAACAGTGAACATGATCACCTTCACTACATTCAAATAAATGAACGGTAAAACCTTTATCGTCAGCTATCTGCTGCACGAGTTCCTGTAGGTATTTCTCAACTTCTGGGGTTAATATCTTCCGTCTGTATTTCACCGACCAAACCATATGGTAGTTAATATTACACACACAAGTCCTATAATGTATAAGATTTTCTTTCATACATATAGTATATCATATCGAAATGTAATGCGCAACCATTATTCGAACGTATTTTCGTTTTTATTGTATGCCGGTTACGGCATTACTATCAAAGGATGAGAATTATTATACTATTTGCATTGTGCAGATATGCACACTCCTGCGCTTTCATCTCGGTAATTGAATTGCCGAGGATTCCCGCTTATTGTCCTAAAAATATTGATACCTCTTTCTCTTCGCCACCAAAAAGATAACTGACACCGTCACGGACATACACTCCGCCACGATAATTGCACCCCAGATTCCGTTCAAGCCCAGGAGCAGCGGCAGAATGATAACCGATGCACTTTCAAACACAAGAGTACGCAAAAATGCTATCAGCGCCGAGGTCAGTCCATCTCCCAGCGCCGTAAAAAAGGCGGAACTGAAAATGGAGAAACCGCAGAATAAGAACGAAACCGCATAAATGGAATACGCATGTACCGTCATGTCCAGAAGCCCGGCATCATATCCTACGAAAATAGCTGCCAACGGTGCCGCCATCACCTCGGACAGCAGCAGCATGCTCAGAGACGCCGCCGCGATCAGAAGCACACTGCGCTTTAGCAGGTTATTTAACTCCTTTTTATTTCCTGCGCCGTAGTGATAGCTGATAACTGGAGCTACGCCGGTCGCATAACCGATGAAAATCGCAAGGAAAATAAAATCCACATACATGATGGTTCCGTAAGCTGCGACTCCGTTTTCTCCCGCGTAGCGCATCAGCTGCGCGTTATACAGCATGCCGACAATGGACATGGAAATACTGCTCATCAATTCCGATACACCGTTGGTGCAGGCACGTCTGAGCGCTCCTCCATCCCACTTTGGTCTGCGAAGGCGCAGGCTGCTGCTGTTCTTCCGCAGGAAATAAACCAGCGGTATCGTTCCGCCTATGATCTGTCCCATCGCAGTCGCCATAGCCGCTCCGGCAATTCCCCAATGGAACACTCCCATGAACAGAACATCTCCCGTCATATTGAGCACACCCGAAATGATCGTTACAATCAGCCCCAGCTTCGGCTTCTCCGCCGTCACGGAAAGGCTGCCAAACGCATACTGCAACATTAAAAACGGAAGCGCCACCAGAATGATCCGTCCATACCGGATGCAGTCCGCCAGCATCTCTCCCTTCGCGCCAGAAAGGCAGCGATCTGCGGTAAAAACAGAATACTGATAAACCGCAATTACCAGACCAGAAACAAAGGTCGCAGCGATCAGAAGGGAAAAAATCTCCTGCGCCTTCTCACGCCTGCCCTCGCCCATAATCCGGGCGATCAGGGCACTTCCACCCGTGCCGAACATAAATCCCATGGCACCTACGACCATCAGAAACGGCATAATGAAATTGACCGCCGCAAACGGCGTTTTTCCTACAAAATTCGATACAAAATATCCATCTACCACTCCGTAAATGGAGGTAAAAATCATCATTAAAATAGATGGAATTGTAAACCGGATCAATCTCCCAAAACCGAAATGATCCGATAACTGAATCCTCTGTTCCATAACATTCTCCTGTCAAATTTTTAAGTAATTCTGCCATTATATCATAATTCTTCACATCACGGAACATCACCTGCACCTCTTCTCCCTTGAGCCAAATAAATATTATTCCTACGGTTGATTTTTTCGGAATTATTCTGTATAATGAAAATAAATTTACAATTTAACGC
>ENA-OQDT01000045-OQDT01000045.1-human-gut-metagenome-genome-assembly--contig:-NODE-45-length-66030-cov-6.657208_pt1 | contig 66030 bp, 55 predicted proteins | sample MGYA00242786_ERZ504617 | MGnify/ENA primary metagenome ERZ504617 (study PRJEB26092, sample SAMD00036337) | human gut metagenome | host: Homo sapiens | study: EMG produced TPA metagenomics assembly of...
TACCCGCCGCGCCGATCATTGGATTCACTTTATTCTTCGTGAAGAGATTGAGGAATTTTTGCAAACATAACGCCGCCGAAGGTATCGAACACAAAGGCAAACAGGCCGAGAATAATAATCATCAGCGTATTGAGCGTAACAAACTGTTCTGCGCGCATGCTGAAGGAGATTGTAATGCCGAGCAACAAGGTGATAATATTAGCAAACTCATTCTGCGCTGTTTCAGACAGGCGCTTGAGCACACCGCACTCACGCAGAAGGTTGCCGAACATCAAAAAGCCGACCAGAGACACGGACATGGGGGCCACCAGGCCCGCGATGAGCGTCACTAGGATGGGGAACAGGATGCGCGTACGCTTGGAAATCGTTTTCGCCTTAACGTGCGGCATCCGAATGAGGCGTTCCTTCTTTGTGGTGATCGCCTTGATGACGACGGGCTGAATAATGGGCACCAGCGCCATGTAGGAATAAGCCGCCACAGCGATCGCACCGACGTATTTGGAACCGAGCACCTGAGAAACAAGGATGGAGGTAGGGCCGTCCGCCGCACCGATGATACCGATGGAGGCGGCATCCTTTAAGTCAAAGCCCAGAAGCGTAGCCGCAGCAATGGCAAAGAAAATGCCGAACTGCGCTGCCGCGCCGAAGAGGAACATTTTCGGATTGGAAAGCAGCGGGCCAAAATCAATCATTGCGCCGATGCCGATAAACAGCAGGATTGGTAACGCTTCGGATGTTTCAATTCCTACATTGAACAACCACTGGATAATACCATGCGTTTCTCCTACGCCCTGCATCGTCTGATCGAGCACGCCACTGAACGGCAGATTAACCAGAATCGCGCCAAAGCCCATAGGCATCAGCAGTGCAGGCTCAAAATCCTTGCAGATGGCAAGATAGATCAGAACGCCTCCCACAATGTACATCACGACCTGCTGCCAGGTAATCGCAAGCAGCCCTTCCCAAAGGAAGCTCATTTGTTACATTCCCCCTGTATTTTTGGAGTGTTATTTAAAAAACGAGACCTGTGTTCCTCAACTCCCGAAACACAGGTCTCGTCATTTCATGCTAAACCAGAAGTACGCGCAGCCGGGTACTCCACGATGTTGATTTAACCGCACCGCAACCTTTGCCGCCGCGATGCCGACTACTCCCCTATTGACCAGATTTATTATAAACAAATCAACAGGGCATGTCAATCATTCAGAAGGGAATTTTACCTTTTCAGCCTTCTGCAAATCCTTCTCCAGCACGCAGCGCACCGAAAGCGCCGCCCCGGAACAGAGAAACAGCAAGACCACCGGCACAGAATACGGCGCCAAAAGAATCCCCGCCAACAGGGTGGCTGTAACGCCCAGCGCACACGGCAAGGCACGCTGTGGAAAACAAAGCGAAAGCAACCAGGCTCTGCGCCAAGCCGCGCTTTCTCCTTCCCCCTGAAGCGCAAAAGAGATAGACTGCCGCGCCGCACAGGATCAGCCACACTGCGCATGCCCCACACACCAAGGCATATCGCCAGACACTTTCCGGCAACAAGAGAATCGCCGCAGCCGCAGCAGCGCCTAATCCGGCCCCGCCGCCCCCTACAATCAGCCCCGACCAAAAGCAGGGCCGGAACGTTTTGCGGAACGCCCCCCAATAATCACGCCAAAGCAAAACCGGTTCATCCCGCACGAGCCTTCCCATCACTGCGGCAAGTGCTCCCAGCGCCGGGCCTATGGTCAGCACCGGCAAGCAAGCGCACAGAAAGAGCAGGTTGAGTTGCATCAGCGTCAAGCCTTCCCGCCAAACAACCCGCAGGATCCGCCCGACTACTGTACGGGGCTCGCGCCGGGCGGGCTGCCCAGCCGTGCTTTCATAAATCAAATGGTATAGATTCAATGCGGCGCCTCCTATTCATCCCTTGACTGCGCCTTCCGTCACGCCTTTGATAATATATTTCTGGCAGAAAAGATAAAACAGTACGATCGGCGCCATACACATGAGCAGCCCCGCCGTAGCGAGATCCCATCGCTTGGAAAACTGACCGAAGAACAAAAAGGTTTTCAGCGGCAGCGTCTGCCAGCCCGGCTTATTGATGACAAGCTGAGGCAGAAGAAAATCGTTCCAGAGCCACATTGCATTGAGAATCGCCACAGTGATGAGAATTGTTTTCAAGAGCGGAAAAACGATCAGGAAAAAGGTTTGCACCATGTTGCAGCCGTCGATGCGGGCCGCTTCCTCTAGCTCCACTGGCACATTTTTGATAAAACCGTGCAGCAGAATGATAGAGAGGCTCGATCCAAAACCCAGATACATAAAAACCAAACCGGGGCGGTTCATCAAATTCAGCCCATCCATAAAGCGGATCAGCGGTAGCATGACGCATTGAAAGGGGATTAGCGTTGCAGCCGCATAGAGCAAGAAAATAAACGAACTCATCTTTGTTTTATAACGTGCAAGCACCCATGCCGCCATGGAGCAAAAAATCAAGAGCAGCACGATTGCGCTCACCGTAATGGCAAGCGAATTGCCGAACGAAGTGAAAAAATCCAGTTTTTCGTAGGCTTGCGGGTAATTGCTTGCCGTAAAGGTCTCCCGGTTCGGCAGGGCGAGCACATCAAGATAGATATCCTTCAGAGATTTAAAGGAATTGACGATCAGTATCAGGATCGGAGAGATAAAAAAAGCCGCTAACACAAGCCCAAGAGCTGTGAGAAGCCCCCGGCCGATTTTTTTTGCCGTCATTACATCTCCACCTCTTTCCGTTTGCTGAAATAAAGCTGCGTCAGCCCAATTGCCGCCACGATGACAAGGAAAATAACTGCTTTCGCCTGCGCAAGGCCCAGATCGTTATATCGAAAAGCCGTATTGTAGATATTGAGCGCAATCATTTCTGTGGAGTCGAAGGGTCCGCCATTGGTCAGCGCCAGGTTTTGGTCATAAAGTTTAAAGCAATTGGATAGCGAGAGAAAAAGCCCCACGGTGAATGCGGGAGCAACAAGCGGCAGGGTTATGCTCCTGAGCTTCTGCCAGCTATTCGCGCCGTCAATCTCCGCCGCCTCCAAAAGATTATCCGGGATGTTTTGAAGCTGTGCAATATAAATGACCATCATATAGCCGGAAAGCTGCCAGGTCACCACGATCAGCAGGCCGACAAAGGAGGTTGCCGTATCCGACAACCACCCTTGCAGCCAGGCGATCCCCGTCGCTTTGCCAAGCGCCTCGAAGGCCTGCACAAAGATAAACTGCCAGGTAAAGCCCAGCAGGATGCCGCCGATTAGATTCGGCAAAAAAAACACGCCGCGCATGAGCGTTGTTCCCTTAATTTTGGAGGTCACTAGAAGCGCGAGGCAGAACCCCACTAGGTTAACGCTGATAACGGCGCACACGGCAAAGACCGCCGTGAACCCGAATGCCCGCCAGAACTGCGGATCGCTGCGGAAAACCTCCAGATAATTTTTAAGGCCGACAAAATTAACGTCTCCGGAAATGCCGTTCCAGTCCGTTAGGGAATAACCGAGCCCTGTTGCCGCCGGAATGAGCTCGACGATGAGAAACGCCAGCAGTGACGGCAGCAGGAAGCACCAATAGCCCAATTTTGATTTTTTCACACAAGGTTCCTCCTCTCGCCGCCTAATGCGGCGGGATTCGCCGCCCGAATCGGCGGAATTCACCGATTGCAGCGGCGGGATGTAACGGCATGCGCCTCAGGCGGGCTTTCCCCGCCCAAGGCGCTGCGGCTCGCCTTACCGCAGCCATTACTTGCGGTCAGATGCCCATTTTGCTTTTGCATCGCTGATCAGCTTATCCCAAGTTGTCTTTTTTGACACATAGCTTTGAATCGAAGCTCCCAGTGTGTTTTCACCCCAGCCTGTGGGTTCGCCCATAAAGACCCAGGGCGCTGTTTTGCCCGCGTTTGCATACTCGTTCACCGTAGCGCCCAGCGGATCCTTCGGCTTGATATCGCCATAATTCGTATAAGCGGGAATGAAGTTGAATTCCTCCACGACGATCTTTTTCCCCTCTTCCGACTGATAGAGCCAGTTGAGGAAATCTTTTGCGCAGGCTTTATCCGCATCAGACGATTTGCTGTTGACGCACCAGTACATCGGCACGCCAACCGGAATATTTCCCTCGCTGACGCCCTTGAGCGGAATTGGAATCATGCCAAGGCGATCCGCCAGCTTCTGGTCAACCTCCTTGACCTCCGGATAGATCCAGTTGCCCTGCTGCACAGCCGCAACACGTCCAATTGCCAAACCTCCGCCGACGGACATTGAATAATCCACTGCGTTGAGCGCCGCCGGGTTGTTGGCGTGCTTGGTGTACTTCACCTGTAAATCAATCAAATCCTTGAGCTGGGAGGCATATTTAAAATCCAGTGTTTTGGACTCATACGCCTGTTTGTTGCTGTCAAACTCCTGTCCAAGAGCAATGTTTCCGGTGTGAAGGCCGGTGACCCATTTCTCCTTGACCGGGAACTCCAGCACGGCTTCCAGTGCCGGGAATTTATCCTTGAGCTCGCCCTTATCAATTTTGCTTTTGAGCTCTCCAAAAGCCTTGTCGATTTCGTCATAGGTCTTGAGTTTTGATGCGTCAATTCCCGCCGCCTCAAAAATATCCTTATTATAAACGAAGCCGTAGCCCTCAATCGCATAGGGCATACCGTAAACCTTGCCATCCTGCGTCACATCGTCGAGCAGGCCCTCGACCACATGTTTCGTCCAGCCTTCGCCGCTTAAATCCTCCAGGTTAGAAATCCAGTCTTTCACATCCTGCGGTCCGCCGACGTTGTAAATCTCAGGCTGATCCGCATTTTGCATCTTCGTGCGGAGGGCTGCGCCATAATCTGAGCCGCCGCCCACGGTTTCTAGGTTAATTTTCACATTTGGGTGCGTTTTCATATAGGTTTCCGTTGCCGCTTTGAGCGCGTCGTTAATCTCCACCTTAAATTGGAAGATATCAACCGTGCCCTTCAGATTCGTATTGACATTGCCGGCCGCATTGCTGTTTCCTGTGTTGCCCTCCGGAGCCTCTTCCCGTTTGCAGGCCGCGAGGGTCGGGACGAGCATCAGGCAGGTCAAAAACACTGCCATCCACTTTTTCATCTTCTTCATGTCAAAAATCCTCCATTTGTCATGATTTTCAGCGTTGAGAAACGCCAACGAACATCCCTATTATGTGGAGACAAAGCGCTATTTAAACAAAATTTTTATAGACCAGCCGCTTTTACGATTGCCGAGCGCATTTCGCGGCAATACTACCCTTGAAAAATACCGACACGCATCATAGACAGGAGGACTGCTCCATGGCAAGCATCACGCTGAAAAATATTGTAAAAACGTATGATAACAAGGTAACGGTCATCCCGGGCTTGGATCTCGAAATCCATGACAAGGAATTCATCATCCTCGTCGGGCCCTCAGGCTGCGGCAAATCCACCACGCTGCGAATGATCGCCGGGCTGGAAGAGATAACAGCGGGGGAGCTTTACATCGGTGAAAAAAAGGTCAACAATGTGGCGCCGAAGGATCGGGACATTGCGATGGTTTTTCAAAACTACGCATTATATCCGCATATGACAGTCTATAAAAATATGGCGTTCGGGCTCATGCTGCGCAAAACGCCGCGCGCTGAAATCGACCGCAAAGTGCATGAGGCCGCCCAAACACTTGGCATTGAGGAATACCTCAACCGCAAGCCGCGCGCCCTCTCCGGCGGCCAGCGGCAGCGTGTTGCACTCGGCCGGGCCATGGTGCGCAATCCCTCTGTTTTTCTGCTTGACGAGCCCCTCTCCAACCTGGATGCAAAGCTGCGCACCCAGATGCGCACAGAAATCATCCGCCTACACAAGCAACTGGAAACCACCTTTGTATATGTCACGCATGATCAGACAGAGGCAATGACGATGGCCGACCGCATCGTCGTCATGAAAGACGGTATCATCCAGCAGGTAGACACCCCGCAGGCGCTTTACCACAGCCCTGAAAATCTTTTTGTGGCGGGCTTTATCGGCTCTCCGCAAATGAATTTCATCAATGCGGACGTTATCCTAGACGGCGAAGCGGTCTTTCTCCACTTCGGCGAATGCCGCATCCGTGTGCCCTCGTCCCTATCCTCACACGCGCCACTCCGGGAATATGGGGGCAAACAAATCATTCTCGGCCTGCGCCCAGAGGATTTGCACACAGAAGATTCTTTTTTAGGCCTTGCCGCCGCCGATGCAAAATTCATCGCGCATGTGGAGCTGGCCGAAATGATGGGATCAGAAATATATCTTCACCTGGAGGCAGGCGGCCAAAAGCTCACCGCACGCACACCCTCGCGCGCGCAAATTCAGTCCGGCGACGATCTCCAGCTCGCAATTGATACCAATAAGCTTTATCTATTTGATCACGAAAACGAACAGGCAATCCGATAGGGATGAGGAGCTGGCTGAAAGGCTCCTTACAAAGAAAGGATGGTTCCCATCATGCATAAAATAACCCTCCGGCTCGATTCCATTGAACGCGTTAAAGCCTTTGTAGAGCTTGTTTCCCGCTATCCATTCGATACAGATCTTGTTTCCGGGCGCTATACGGTAAACGCCAAATCCATCATGGGCATTTTTAGTCTGGATCTTTCGAAGCCTGTCACGCTGGTCATCCACAGCGAGGACTGCGCAGAGGTTTTCGAACAGCTTCGGGGATATCAGCCCTAATCCAAGCGGCGCTATTGAGAACGCATCCCAGAGCGCATTGCATCATGCATGAATATACGCAGAATGAGCGGGACTGTTGCAAAATATTTCATTTTGTAACAGTCCTTTTTTGCCCTCTTTCCGTCTGATCCGCTTGACTTTTTTCCGTGTATCTGCAATAATAGTTTAAAAATGTACCGTTGAATAGTGAACTATAAAGGAGTGTTCCCATATGCGGGATGTCGTTCGCCTCATCCAGACCGGCAAAATGATCAAACACCTCTATGAAAATCGATGCAAAGAGATCAGCAACAAATATCATCTCACCAAAAATGAAATTGATATTCTCTTATTCCTTGCGAACAACCAGCCCTATGATACCTCGCGGGATATCGTCGAATACCGTGCGCTTTCGAAATCCCATGTCTGCAAATCCGTTGATTCCCTCTTCAGCAGGGGTTATCTCAAGGGTGAGCAAGATCAACGCGACCGCCGCTTAATCCACTTGAAGCTGCAATCCGAGGCCATGCCGGCCGTCCGAGAGGCTCAACAGATGCAGCAGGACTTTTTCAACACGATCTATCGCGGCATTCCAGTAGATGAGCTGGAAACCGTAAAGGCCGCTTTCCGCAAAATGGCCCGCAACATCAGAGAGGATTATCAAAATGGCGGTTAAATTGCTTATCTATCTCATTGCCGGGCTCGGAGCCGGCGTTGGCACCGGTTTGGCAGGGCTTTCTGCCGCTGCGGTCATTTCGCCGATGCTGATTACGTTTTTAAACGTGCCTGCTTATGAAGCGGTTGCCATCGCGCTCGCCTCCGATGTGCTCGCCTCGGCGATCTCCGCCTATACTTATGGGAAACATAAAAAATTTAGATATTAAAAAACGGCCTTATTATGCTCTGCTCCGTGTTAATATTCACATTGGTAGGCAGTTATATCGCCTCCCTCGTGCCAAACAGCACAATGGGCGGCTTTTCCGTTTTTATGACGACATTGCTCGGCGTTAAGTTTATTGTGAGGCCCGTTATGACCACAAAGGCGGCGCTTTCCGCCAAAAGCACCGGCCGTAAGGCGGTCGAATCCATTTTTTGCGGCGTGTTGATCGGCTTTATCTGTGGGTTTATCGGCGCTGGCGGCGGCATGATGTTGCTGTTAATTCTCACAAGTGTGCTGGGGTACGAATTAAAAACAGCGGTCGGCACCAGCGTGTTTATCATGACGTTTACCGCGCTCACCGGAGCGCTTTCCCATGTGGCGATCGGCGGCATGCCCGACCCGCTCGCATTGAGCGTTTGCATTGCGGCCACCCTAGCTGGTGCGCGTGTGGCCGCCCTGTTTGCCAACAAGGCGAGCCCCAAAATGCTCAACCGGATTACGGGCATCGTGCTGGTGGTGCTGGGTGCTGCGATGATTGCGGTGAAAGTATTTGGCTAATAGAAGAATTAAAAGGGCTGTTGCAAAATGCAAAGCATTTTGCAACAGCCCTTTTCTAAGTTGTTCCTCGTTTTAAATGCAAATGGTTAGTGGATTACGACGCCCTTCTCTTTTCTCTGCTCAGCAAGCTCTCTGGTGACGCGCGCCTTCTTTTCGCCGACCAGGTCATAGAAAAACAGCGGGATCGTGCACAGCAGAAGGGAAACCGCCGGAATAATTGAAATCAGGCTGAACATGCCTGACCGAACCGTGGCGCTCATGGCAAGCGGATTTGCCGTTACATTGGCGCTGATATCCGCCACATTCAGATTAACAATCATATACATCACAATAATAAAGCTTGTACTGAGAGCGTTTCCGAGCTTATTCACAAAGCTCTGCACCGCTGAGCCCATCCCTGTAAGCCGCGTGCCGGTTTGCCATTCCATATAATCCAGGCAGTCCCCGATCATTGCGCCGAGGCAAACATTAATCGCGCCCAACGGGATGCAAGAGATGACAAAAAACGGAATGCACAGCCAGAAGCGCTCATATCCCAAAAACCAGATTACCATGCTGGAGGCCGCTCCCACAAGAGAGGTAGAAATAATCAGCTGCTTATAGTTGAATTTTTTAAACAACGCCGGCATCAGCAGCATCGCCCCAAACATGCCCACCGCGCTTGCCACCTGGAAAACGGTGGAAACCAGGCTGATGTTGCCCTGAAGGGCAGCTTCCTTCTCCGCGCCAACCAAGCCGGTTAAATCCTTGCCGATATAGAAGCTGTAGCGCGCCACATGAACCGCGCCTGCCTGATACATATACCGGGCCGAGGATAAAATGCCCATGATCGCGGTCAGCATCAACGGTTTACAGCCGAGGATAAGCTGGAGGGCAGTTTTCTCCCCTTTCTTCCGCTTTGGCGGGTTGGGGAGCACAATATGCTCCTTAGCTTTAAAATAAACGCGCGCAAACAAAATGTTGCCGAGGATGGCGCAAATGAGCGCAATCGTCATATATTTCGTCTTTTCAAGCTCCGTGCCGCTGAGGTTGAATTTTGGCAAGATAAACCCGAGGGCCATAAAAAATACGATTGGCACAGCCGAGCCTACGCCATTCGCCGTTTTGCCCTTGCTGATGATCTCGCCGCGCTCCGCAGGATCCGGCGTCATCACATTCGGCAGACTCCAAAACGGCACGTCGGATGCGGTGTAGATCATGCCCCAGGCAACATAGGTGACCGCCGCATATACCATCAACTGTGTTCCAGACAGCTTGGGCGCATAAAACAGAAGGATCGTCAGAATGGCTATCGGGATTGGAGTATACAGTAGATAGGGGCGCATTTTTCCACGCTTTGGGTTCGCGCGGTCGGCAATATAGCCCATGATCGGGTCGTTGACCGCATCCCAAACGCGTGCAAGCAGCATCAGCAGGAGCACAAAAACCGGCGCGAGCTTGAGCACATTCATATAAAAATCGGATATATAGGAGCTCATAATCGCATAAACCATGCCCTGGCCGAGCGCGCCCACCGCATAAGCCATCCATTCTTTTTTGGGTACATATCGTTCCATCAGGTCGCTTCTCCTCTCTTATTCCGGAATATAACGGGGGACTTCGAGCACTGCATCATTGTCAGAGAAACCTGCATCGTGTAAAACCCCTTCCAGCACATAGTTAAAATCCACATCCGGTTTCAGCCTGTGCAGCAACGGGGAAATCCTGCCATAAAGCGCCATAAAGGAATCATGCTCCGGCGTGCCGGGCGCATAAGGTTCATCACCGCCATAGAGGTTTCGGATCACCGCGATGAGGAAATCGCACAGCCTTACAGAATCCATTTCTTTTGCAATTTTGGATTTACAGCCCAGCATCCGGCCCGCCTTCTCAAAGGTCAGCCGGCTGAGAAACTTCCCCAATGCATGGAGCGGTACGCGCAGTTTTTCGGCTGTTTCTCGCGGTAGACTGAAGCTTGGGGAGATTTCACAGAACCGATCGTAATCGTTTGCGAGCGAATCAAAAATATCGCGCAGCATAAATTCAAAATGGTCGCGGCTATATGTGAGATAGGCCTTTCCACCCATATCGAAGGCCGGATTCTCGATGTGCTGCGTCTCGATTTTCATCAATTGCCCGTCCAGCGTCATTTTGCGGATGGGGCTCGGGTAACCGATCAGGCTCGCCGTGTTAATTTCAAATAGGAGGTTCCCCCGCGGGCTTTCATAGAAGCTGATATTCTGCATATGCGTATGCCCCGTGAACAGGAAACGCACGCCGAAATCCGCAAGCAGCTGCGCAACGGTTTCCCCATTTGCGAGCATTTCTCCGGGGGAAAAGACCGGATAGATCGGGCTTGGCGGCAGCAAGGGATGATGCCCCATTGCGAGCAGCACGTCTCCGCTCTCTCGGCCGACGCGCAGCTGCTCTTGCAGCCATATCATCTGCGCCTTGCTATAGCCATAAAAGTTGTTTTCAAAGCCGTTTCCATCATCGTTGAGCACAAAGAGCCGATAGCCCTCTGCAATGCGCGATACATAGGAAAAGCTCGCCTCATGGACGGATAGCGCATCCCTCGGCCCAAAATCCCAGTAAAGCTCCAGCAGCTCAGGCTTTGACAGGCCGTCGGTGATATATTCGCCTCTTTCTGCGGAATAGCCCTTTGGCTCCGGGTGGATATCGTGTGTTGCGGTGAGCACAAAAACCCGTTTTCCGCCTGCCGCTAAGCGGTCGAGCTTCTTTTTCAGCTCCAGATGCCCTGCCTTTTCCCCATCACAAACAAGATCTCCGCTAATCAGGACGATTTCCGTCTCCCGGTCTGCGATCAGCTTTTCAAATGCGCAGTCGATGATCGCCTCGCTCTCCGCCACGCATTTCTGATCGTATTTTGCTCTGCGCTCCCACTCCGGGCCGCATGCGCCGAGCGATTGTGCGGCGTAGAAATGCAAATCCGTAATTTGATAAAACGTTAGAATCCTTTTCACACCCTTTCCATGTCATATCCGCCAGACGAACCGTGAATGGAGGGCATCACCCCCTGGCGCCGACGGTGAGTTTGTTCTATAATACCATAAATTTTATGAAAAACAAATCATATTTATTAAATTAATCAAATTTTAAAACTCGAGCCATCGCCTGATAAAAAAGGCGATGGCTCGAGTTTGTTTTACGTCCATCCGTGATGCAAAACGGATTATTTTTCATATTCCCCATCCCTAAAACAGCCCTGATCCTCTTCTTCCGGCTGTTCTATCCGGCCTGCACGGCGCTGCTTCAGCTCCCGCAGCATCGTCTCCCTTTTTTCACCTACCAAATCATAGGTAAAAAACGGAATCGCACTTAAAAGGTAAACAACCGCAGGAATCAGCGTATAGATCGTAAAAATCCGTCTCTGCACCACCTCTGTCTGCTGCACACGAGCATTGCCCTCCTGCGTTACATAGCCGATGGCTGAAAGCAAACATGCGCTGATGGATTGGATGACGGTGTTACCAATTTTTTGCGTTGTAATTTTCATCGAAAAGCCAACTCCCTCGTTGCGCTTTCCCGTGCGCCATTCCGAGTAATCCGTCGCCTCGGCCATCATCTCGTTGAGGATAATATTACAAGGCGAACTAATCAGGCCAAAGAGGAATTGGCCAACCATGATCGCGGGCACAACCACAATCGGGCGAGTATAATATTTGATGCCAATCAAATAAATAAACAACCAAATCGCCCCGAAGCCGCACTGGCACAAGAGCATGAACTGCCGGTTGTTGAACCTTTTTTTGATAACCGGCAGGAGCGCATAGGAAAACAGCCACGTAATCGCAGCAGGAATCTGCGAGAGAACGGATAGGCTCGCAGACCCCAGCACATCGATGAAATAATAATTCATGAAGGCATATCCAATCCCGCTCAGCGAAAGGATCAAGCCGGATAGCACAATTGACCGCAGAGCAGAGTTATGGAGCAACTCCGCCGCACTTTCGCGGAGGCCAGGGCGGTTTGAGGATTGCTCGACACGTTCCTTCACAAAGAATCCTGCCAAAGAAAACAGGCCGATTCCCACAACGCCGCCGATCATCCCAAACAGAAAAAATACATTCGACATGCTGAGCCTGGAGCCAGGCGACGCCGCATAATCCATCAGAAACGGAACCAGGAGATAGGGAAATGCGGAGCAGACGTTGATCGCTACGTTCATGGAGGTCATCACGCGCCGCCTGTCCCCCGGATGCGGCGAGATCGCCGCAGACAGCCCCCAATAGGATACATCCGTAATCGTGTAGCACAGTTCCCATAAGAAATAGGATACAAACATAAAAATCACTTTTAACGGCGCCGTCGGAGAGGCCTCGCGGAGCAATAGCGGCCCGGAAAACAGCAGCACCGTACATGCTGCCAGAGGCAGAGAAAGCGTGCGGAGATAGGGCACCATCTTCCCCCATTTTGTCCGCGTACGGTCGATTAGAAAGCCCGCCAGCGGATTGTTGACAATATCCCAAATCCCCTCTAAAAGCAGCATGATGCTCACGATTTGGGGATGGATGCCAAAAACGTTGATGTAGTAATACATCAGATACCCGGTCACCAGCGCATAGCAAAAGTTCTGCCCACCACCCGCGAGGCTATAGGCGGCAATCTCCCCTTTGCCCACAAGCCGCTTCTCCTCATGCAGTTCCTGCTTCATAAAAAATGCATCTCCCTCCCTGCTTTTGCATTTATCATAGCAGATAGAAAGATACATGTCAAATATAATTTAATGGTCAACTAATATTATTTTAAATCAAACAGCTTGACAAACACTGCCCGCATTTTTTCGAGCTTTTCCGGAACGAGGCTGAAGTAGATACGTTTTTGATTCTCCCGATCCGTTGTCATGGCGGCCAGGCCATTTTGCAGAAGGATATCCGTGTGGTGCATGATCGTCGCGGGGGTCAGCCCAAGCGCCTGCGCCAGCTCCCGATTATAACAAGGGCGTTGTTTGAGCAGCAGCAGAATTTCCATGCGGGTAGGGTCGCTCATCGCCTTGCATGCGCCCGTTAAAAATAGCTTTTCATCATTCCTTATTTCCTCTGGACGCTCATCAACGTTAAACATGCCATAATAATATGCGTCGTCAATGAAAAAGGAGGTTGTGTAAAGGCTCAGCTGTGGATAGATGTGCCGAATCTTCGCCCCACGCTCTACAATGCCCTTTGAAAAAAACTCCTCTGCTGAGCTCCAGCTCGAGGCGATAAAGGCTTGCGCCTCTTCCCGCACCAGCGACCACGCATCCTCCATGACAGGCACGTTTTCCCGGATCAGGCGGGCGAGCGCGGTCAGATACAGCGACGGCCGCTCCGCCACAGCGCGCAGCTCGTCCCCACTCATCCCCGCCTCTATATAAGCGTTGAAATCGCTACTCTCGCATTGGCTGATGCGCTCCAAGTAGCCTCCGCTGTTGTAAATAAAAAACGATAGCTTTCCTCAAGCAGCCTTCTCAACGCCTCCTCTGAGCGTTCCTCCGCATCAAACGGCAGGTTTTTATCCATTAAAAACGGCAGTATCATAATCAGATAAATCGTTTACACACATATCACGGAAAAAGAAGTTAAAATATTCATCATGCACGGCCTTCTCCCGGAATGCCGCCACATATTTCCGATGCAGGCCCTCATGCTCCCGATAGAAGGCGAGCTCCATCCCCAGCCTCGCTATCAATTGCCCCCAGCAGGCGAATCATGATCTCCAGGTTTTCTGAAAGATAGAGCAGAGCAAGCGTTTTCGCAGATCGGCTCTGGCCTTTGGTGGATAATCGGATTCATAGCGGCACATCCTTTCGACAGTCTCGTTTCATTATAAATGAAATTTCCCAGATGAGCAAGCATGGCCGGCCGGAAAGAAGGGATAACAATAAATAAGGTTTTTATTTTACCGCAAGATGGTATATACTATTCTTAAGCTTCAGAAAGAGGTGGCTCCATGGGTGAAAAAACAACAAAAAGGTAAAACGCGCGCACATCCCCTACACCAACCGGGAGCTGAGCTGGCTCGCCTTTAATGAGCGTGTGCTGGAGGAAGCGTATGAAAAGGAGAATCCGCTGCTTGAACGCCTGAAATTCCTTTCCATTACCGCTTCTAACCTCGACGAATTTTTCATGGTGCGTGTTGCAGGCCTGCGCGAGCAGGCGCGCATGGGCGTGAAAAAGCCGTATCCCATTGGTCAATCCCCGGCCGCGCAACTGCGTCAAATCAGCGAGCAGGCGCACTTCCTTTGCCAAAAGCAATATAATTGCCTACGCCATTCGCTGCTCCCCATGCTACGCAAGCAGGATATCCTGCTCGTGCATTTCAACGAGCTGGATGCAAAACAAAAAAAATCAGATCGCGCGGTATTTCGAACACACGATTTTCCCGGTTCTCACTCCGCTTGCCGTCGATCAGAGTCGCCCTTTTCCGCTGCTTGCAAACCGCTCGTTGAATCTGGCGGTGCGGCTAAAAAAGGGGAAAGAAACGCATTTTGCCGTCGTCCAGGTTCCATCGATCCTTCCTCGATTCATTGCGGTTCCAAACGAAAAAAAGCAATCTTTCATCCTTCTGGAGGAGGTTATCATCGCCTACCTTCCGAAACTCCTTGAAACGCATGAGGTCAAGGCCGTATCCTTGTTCCGCATTACGCGCAATGCCGATCTGAGCATCGATGAGGAGGCAGAGGACCTGCTGCAAGAAATTCAGAAATCCATCAAAAAGCGCAAACGCGGCCGCCCGGTGCGGCTGGAAATCCATACCAAATGCGATGAAGAAACGCGCCGCTTTTTAATTGGTGCGCTCGATGTGCGGGAGGCGGACGTCTACCCCTGCGCGGGGCCGCTCGATCTAACGGCATGGTCAAAGCTTGCATCCATGGTCAAAGGCCATGCCGCCTTGCGCCTTGCGCCGGTTATGCCCGCTTTTCCCGCTGATTTCTTCGGCTGTGAAGAGGATCTCTTTGCCGCGATCCGTGCGCGTGATCGATTCGTTCACCATCCCTATGAAAGCTTCGGCTGTGTGATCAAATTTTTGGCCGATGCTGCCGAGGACCCTAACGTGTTGGCGATCAAGCAAACGCTTTACCGCGTGAGCGGCAACTCACCCATTGTGCGGGCATTGATGCGCGCGGCGGAAAACGGCAAGCAAGTTACCGTTTTGGTCGAGCTTAAGGCTCGCTTTGACGAAGAGAACAATATCAACTGGGCCAAAAAGCTGGAGCAGGCGGGCTGCCACGTCATCTACGGCCTTGCAGGCCTTAAAACGCACTGCAAAATCCTGCTCATTGTCCGCCAAGATAAAGACGGGATCCGCCGATACCTCCACCTAGGCACTGGTAACTATAATGACAGCACCGCAAAGCTCTATACGGATATGGGGCTATTTACCTGCCGTGAGGAATATGGAGCTGATGCCTCCCTGCTCTTTAACCTGCTGACCGGTTACTCCCGTCCGCCGCAATACCAAAAATTCATCACCGCGCCGGACGACCTGCGCCCCTTTTTCTATGAACGTATCGAAAAAGAAACGCAGAATGCACTTGATGGCAAGCCCTCCGGCATCCTAATCAAGGTGAATTCCTTGCTCGATTATGAGATCATTGAGAGGCTGTACAAAGCATCCCAGGCAGGCGTGGAAATCCACCTGATTGTGCGTGGCATCTGCTCCTTGGTGCCAGGTGTGGAAGGCGTCAGCGAGCATATATCCGTGCGCTCCATTGTCGGCCGGTTTCTCGAGCATAGCCGCATCTTCCGCTTTGAAAACGGCGGCGATCCGCTGCTCTATCTCGGCAGCGCGGATCTGATGCCCCGCAACCTTGACCGCCGCGTGGAGCTTCTGTTTCCCGTGGAGGAGGCAAAAATCCGGATGCGCCTCGAAGCAGTGCTTGCGATGCAGCTGGAGGATACTGTCAATTCCCGCATCCAAGGGCCGGATGCACTCTACCGGATGGCGCCACGCCGTGGGAAGCATCCGATGGACTCTCAGTCAGCTTTTTTAAAGCTTTCCCAGGAGCGGGAACAAGCCTATCTGGCGGAACAATCGGAAAACACGCGCTTTCTCCCTTGCTTGAAGGCGGACGGGGAAAGCGCCCCATCAAAGCAGTAGAAAGGAAGCGGAACTGATGAAACGAATTGGCATGCTCACGAGCGGCGGCGACTGCCAGGGCCTCAACCCTGCCCTGCGCGGCCTTGCAAAAGCACTCTACCATGAATTTGACGGCGACGTGGAGATTTACGGCTTCGCCGACGGCTACCGCGGCTTAATTGAAGACGATCACAAGGTGATGGAGCCGGAGGATTTTTCCGGCATCCTTACCCGTGGCGGCACCATCCTCGGCACCTCCCGCCAGCCGTTCAAATTGATGCGCAAAAAGGCGGATGACAGCAGCGTAGACAAAATCGAGGCCATGAAGAAAAACTACAAAAAGCTTAGGCTCGACGCCCTTGTCATTCTCGGCGGCAACGGCACGCACAAAACGGCGAACCTGCTCCATGAAGAAGGGCTCCATATTGTTACTATGCCAAAAACCATTGATAACGATATCTGGGGCACCGATATGACCTTCGGCTTCCAGAGCGCGGTAGATGTGGCGACCAACGTGATCGACTGCATCCACACCACCGCCACCTCGCACGGGCGCATCTTCGTCGTGGAGATCATGGGGCACAAGGTCGGCTGGCTGACCCTGCACGCCGGGATCGCGGGCGGCGCGGATATCATCCTGCTGCCGGAAATCCCCTACTCTGTGGACAAAATTGCCGCAGCACTGTTGAAAAGAGAGCGGCAAGGCAAAAATTTTTCGATCATCGCCGTAGCGGAGGGCGCAATCTCAGTGGCGGACGCCGCCCTGAGCAAAAAAGAGCGCAAAGCAAAGGCAGCCCAGAGCCCCTATCCCTCCAAGGCCTATGAGCTTGCGGATGAGCTGGGCAAGGAAACCGGGCAGGAAATTCGCATCTGTGTGCCAGGCCACATCCAGCGCGGCGGCAGCCCCTGCCCTTACGACCGCGTGCTCTCCACTCGCCTGGGCGCAGCGGCGGCGCGGCTTGTGAAAGAAGAAAAATTCGGCTTTATGGTCGCCGTCAAGGGAGCAGAAATCAAGCCCGTCCCGCTTGGGGAGGTGGCGGGCAAGCTGAAATTCGTGCCAGACTCCTGCGGCCTGATTCAGACGGCGCGTGATATGGACGTTTCGTTTGGCGACGGGGAATAACAGCTTCCGCCATTGCCCGGCAACAAGCGAGTTCTATTGGATCGCCCTGTTATCAAACATTTAGCCCGGCTCCCTTCAGCAGGAAGCCGGGCCATTTTTATCCATGCTTCAAATCAGGCTCACTGTTCGCCGCGTGTCTTTTTGCGCCGCATTGTTTCCGCCAGCACCAGCGCCGCGAGCGCAGTTACCGGAACGGCAATGAGCAATGCGGAAGTATCATCCCCCGTCAGCGGGTTCTCCGCGTTCTCAGCGGTGGTCGGCGCCGTTGTCTGTGTATGCTCCGGCGCAGTGGTTGTCGGCGCTGTCACATCACCCGCCGGATCCGTGTCCGGCGTTTGCGTTTGATCCGGCTGTTTCGTATCCTCCGGTTTGGTGGTATCGGTTGTGACTGGCGCGGTAGTTGATTCATCAGGCTTTGAAACATCCGTGCTGGAATCCGGCACATCCGCTGTTTTCTTCTCGATTGCAAAGGAATCGATGCGGCTCGTTCCGTCCGCGCCTACGGTGTATGCGTCAAAATAGAGCGTATCGCCAACAATTTGGAAGGCGGAGAAGATCGGGTCGTTCGCATCCGCCAGCTTTTCGGCGCGCGGGAAGAGCTTGTCGGTCTCAGCCGGATCCTTCGTCACATAAGTCTTTACGCCGGAGCAGCCGCTGATGACATAGATGCTGCCCGTCGGGTCAAGCTTCGCCGTGTAGTTTCTCCCGCCGTAGGTAACGGTCTTGGTTTTCGTCTGGACAACCTCGTTATTGTTCATCACGCCGGTGCGCAGATACACATGGTCATGCCCCTGCAAAACCACATCAATGCCAAGCTCCGGCATAAGGGTGCTCAGCTCCTTGCGCAGTTGGATCACATCGTCGTCGTCAAAGTGCGAGCCGTTGGAATACGGAGCCTTGTGCAGCGCCACGATCTTCCACTGTGCGTCGCTCTGCGCCGCATCCTGTTTCAGCCATTCCATCTGATCCTTGCTCAGGCCCTGCTCTTCGGAGAGGTTATTGGTGTTAAGCACCATAAAGTGCGCATTGTTATAATCAAAAGAATAATAAACGCCGCTCGACGTATCCTGCTTCGGCACATTGGACAGAATAAAATTCTGATCGATCGCAAATTCGCTCTTTGCCTCATGGTTGCCCGCCGTAGGCATGAGCACGGTTTTCATCAGGCGGTCAGCGCCCGTGTTGAAGAGCCACTGCCATTGGTTTGCGTTGTCGCCCTTATCCACATGGTCTCCCGTGTGCATGATGAAATCCGCATCCGGATACATTTTATATGCCGTGTCGAGCACCTTCGCCCAAGAGCGGCTATACTGACGCTCGCTCTGGGATTGGCTGTCGCTCATATGGAAGAAGGTCAGTTGGTTGGAACGGTCAGCCGTTTCAATCACGCCTGCATCGCTCCACCAGCCCTTCTCCGCGTCGCCCACGCGGAAGCAGTATTTTTCCCCAGCCTTCAGGCCCGTGATCTCTACCATATGGCGCGTTACGTCAAAATAATACGGGAACAGGCCAAACACGCCGATATCGATGCCAGGGAACTGGAGCTTCGCGGTCTCTTCGCTCGCCTTTACCTTCACGCCCGCGGGCAGCTGATTGCTAAACTGCGGGTTTTCACTGTAGGGAACAATCTGGATATCCGTGTTGTAAGGCTTCACCTTCGCGCCGTCCACCGTGCATTTGGTATACCAGTTGATGTTGCGCGTTGTCGCGGCATCCGTGCCGAAGGTCATGCCGATATTTGACGGCCTGCGGTAATTTTCCGCCGTGGCCTCGACCGGCACTTTTCCAGTATAAAGGAGCGTCGCCGTGCTGTCCATCCGCTCTGCCGGGTTATCGTCGATAAAGAAATCATCCACAATATAGGCAACCTCGTGGCCCACGGATTCAATCTGGCTGTCTGTCAGGTATTCTTCAATATAATGGTCGAGAATTGCGTTGATGCTATTATAGGGGATGATGTTCAGCCCGGATAGAAGCTTGAACGCGAAATCGACGATCTTTTTGTAGCTCGGGTCGCCCTGCGTGACGAGCTTGAGCAACATCTGGAGCGCGTCCGCCGTGTGGGAGCCGAAGGAACCATCCGGGAATAAGGCATTGATACGGAACTCCAAGCTCGGCAAAATCTCGCCCTGCACTAGATCGTTGAGCAAAATATCGATCAGCTCATCGATGAGCCGCTGCGCCGTATCACCGTTTTCAAAGCCTTCCAACGCCTGCGCGACGAATTGATCCGGCTGATCGCCAGCCGCCACATAGTGGCCATTTCGGAAGGCTACGCCGGTTTCGTCGCCAGCCGTATAGGAGTGCATTACGCAGAGCACAAGGTCGCCCAGGGTTCCATAGGTTTTGCCTTCACCGATATGATACCGTTTGGCATAATCTGCGCTCGGCGGCGTATCCGCCACCTTGAAGTTGACCAGCTTCTCAATGGAGCCTTTCAGAATCTCCATCGTCTGCTGCGGATCCTTCAGGTATTTGTTCTCGATCTGGCCAAAGAGATCTTCCAGAAACGCCATCACATTTTTTACTGTGAAAATATCGTAGCCGAGAATGCTCACGCCGTCGCCCAGGAAGCCCTTGAGAATTCCCTCAAGATCAATGCCGTTGTTTTTCAGCAGGTTCATCAGCCCGCCTGCGGCCGATATTGTATCCAACCCGCTCGCAAGGAAACCGCTCGCCATGGTGGTGATAAAATCGATCGAATTGCCCTTGCAGTTGGAAAATGCGTAGGAATACTCCTGATAATTTGGATAGGTCTCCCCATCCAGCTCATAGCGGTAGTTCCCATCCGCCGGGCGAAGAACAACCGTCTGATTTGCATTGTGCGGATCCGTATCCACCTTCTGCACCCTATCTACTGGATAGGTGTTAACCTCAAGGGAAAGCTGATTTTCTCCCTTTGTATTGTCAAACCGCGCCTCACGGAAAAAATTCGGGTAGCCCGAGAGGGAATTTGTTTGGATATCATAGATCGTTTCGCCGTTGTCGGACACCGCCTTAGCAATATCGTTTTGGTGCATGTGGCCGGTAAATACATAGTGCATGCCCGCGTCCGCCAGCGCTTCTGCCACGTTCTGATAGTTATCCAGGCAGAAATCCTGCGCAATCGTCGCCTCCAGCCACATGTGGGGCACCAGGCTGAAATGCGTTAAGCCGATGATCGTCTCGCCCTTTGCCCGGGCCTGAGCGCACTGGTCGAGCACCCACTCAAGAAAATCGTCGGAGTAATTGCCGCCCGTTTCATGCCCTCCGGAGTGGTCGGGATCCATATTATCCGGGCTGTATTTGCCGCCGTCCATCGCAATCAGGCGATAGCCGCCCTCCAGGCTGACCGCGTAAGAAAGCCCGTTGGCCTCTTTCCCCTTGGGCGGTGTATAGAGAGAGCCATCTTTTTCCGCCAGGTCATAGCCAAGATTTTGATAAATCTCCTTAAACTGCTTCGGCGAGGTGACAAGGCTCTGATCCTTCACCTCTTTGCCGGAAGTGAAAGAGGCGGCGTCATAGTTATTAATATCATGGTTGCCGTTGATGACGAGCACCTGTGCGCCCGTATCCTTTTCAAACTGCTCAAGCTTTGCCGCAATGCCCTTGTGCGCTTCTGTCTCGCTGTCTTTCGTCAGGTCGCCCGGAATGAGGACATATTTCAGCCCTTTATCCTTCACGTCCTGTGCCATCGCGGCAAGGGCTGCGTCTATGAGCCCGCCGGTCTGCGGGAACTGTTTGCCCTTGACCCGGCAAAACTCGTTGAACGTCTCCCAACCCTGCTCATCGCCATCCGCTGGCATGAGTGAGCGCGGATAATAGTGCGTATCCGACATCACGCCAAACGTGACCGGCGCTGTTTCCACCGTGCGCGCGAACGCGCCGAACGGCACAGCCACCGCAATGAGCACAACCGCCAAAAGAATGGCCAGCGTACTTTTCAGATGTTTCTTCATGATTCTCCTCCTTTTTGCACGGAGCCCCAGCTTCCGTTGGAAGGGCCTTTCCCCCTTGTGAAAGCGGCGCTTCCGTTTTCCGACCGCTGCCTGCATTCTCCATCCGACAGGCAGCATTTTCATACGGGGTATAGTATACCATAAACGTTTCGTTGTTATAGTTCTTTAAGCAAAATACGTTTGTGTTTTTTATTAAATTTATACAAAATAAATGTCAAAACATCGCAAAGATTGACAGTTCATTCTGTAAATTTTGAATCCGACCAGAAGTTTAGATTGAAAAGCCCTGCCAGATATGCTAGTATGATTTTAATCTTATTGAAAAATCAGGAGGCCATATGAAATACGTCATCAATCGGGAAAATTATAAAAAATTTCCCCTCTTTGAGGTGAACAAATGCGAAGGGCGCGCCTATTTCATTCCCTATTCCAACCGTGAGACGCTCGCCGCCACCTCTTGTTTAGAGGAGCGCTACAAAAGTGACCTGGTGACTGTCCTATCCGGAGAGTGGGATTTTCACTATTACGACAAGGTATCGAAATTGCCACAGCCGCTCGACACCGACGTAGAAGCCTTCGACCGTATTCAAGTGCCATCCGATTGGCAACGCACAGGCTATGAGCCGCCATTCTATGTTAATCAGCGTTATCAATTCCCCTGCAAGCCACCGAAAATCCCGACGGATATCCCCGTGGGCGTTTATCGCAAAATCTTCTCGCTCGAAACGCTGAGCGATCAATCTATTCTGACCTTCCTCGGCGTCATCTCTTCCCTCGACGTTTACATAAACGGCCAATATGTGGGCTACAGCGAGGGCGCGCATAACTCTGCTGAATTTGATGTGCAGCCTTTCCTGCGGGAAGGGGAAAACGAGCTGGTCGCCGTCGTCTTTAAATATTCCAACGGGACCTATCTGGAATGCCAGGATATGTTCCGTGAAAACGGCATTTTCCGCGATGTGCTGCTTTCCCGCCGCGTCGGCTACCTGCCTCAACGATTATCAGATCAAAACGAAGAAAACCGGGAACACCTATTCCTTTCCGGAAAGGTGGAGCTTGCCGGCAATCCTGCCGGGCACACTGTTCAGATTACGATCATGGCGGGCGACAGCATGGTTTCTACACAGGAGGTAACGGCACAGCAATCTACCGCCTTCTCCTTCCAGGACCTTGCCGTGCGGGAGTGGAGCGCGGAAATCCCCACGGTATATGAAACCTATATTACATTAAAAAAAGACGGCCAGCCAGTGGAAAGCCTGCGCAACTATACAGGCTTCCGCAGCATTACTATTAAAAAAGACGTTTTCACCTTAAACGGCAAGGCGATCAAGCTGAAGGGAGTCAATCACCACGATACTTCCCTGAAGGGCTATGTGATGGATGCAGAGGATCTTTTACGCGACGTAACGCTGATGAAAAGCCTCAATGTAAACGCCGTGCGTACCTCCCACTATCCGCCGGACCCCATGTTTTTAACCCTGTGTGATCTTTATGGGCTCTATGTGGTAGATGAGGCTGATATCGAAACGCATGGCACCTGCTGCGATCCGATCTACTGGCCAAACCGAATCAGTAATCATAAAAAGTGGCTCCAGCATTACCTCGACCGCGTCCGGCGCATGTATCTGCGCGACCGCAACCATCCCTGTATCGTGCTCTGGTCACTGGGCAACGAGGCGGGAGGCTGGAAGAATCAGGATGCCTGCTGCGAATACCTGCATCACGTCTGCCCGGAGATTCCGGTGCATTACGAAGGCGTGATCCGCACCAGACGCCTTGCATACGATGTGATCTCCGAAATGTATCCGCATATCGACCATGTGCGTGAAGTAGGCGAACGCCGTGAGAAAAAGAAGCTGGGCGAAAAGCCTTTCTTTATGTGTGAATATGCGCACGCCATGGGGGTTGGCCCTGGCGGCCTCGCGGAATATTGGGATGCCGTGCTCTCCAGCGACCGGCTGATGGGCGGCTGCATTTGGGAGTGGGCGGATCATGCCGTTTTGAACCCGGAGGGGGCAAAATATCGCTATACCTATGGCGGAGATCACGGCGAATTTATTCATGACAGCAACTTCTGTGTGGACGGATTGGTCTATCCAGACCGCACGCCGCACACCGGCGCATATGAAATGCAGGCAATTTATCGCCCTGTGCGCGCCCGCGTATCCGGCGAAGGGAAATATACCTTTACCAACCTGAATTATTTCCGCACGGCAGACTATCTGACCGTGCGCTGGGAGCTGCTGAAAAACGGAACCGTAGTAGAAAACGGGGAGCTGCATCTCTCCGCCGCGCCGCAGAGCGACGAAACGGTTCAAATTCGCCACGCAAGCCCCTCGGCGGGCAACGATTGGTTTATGAATTTGGCCTACTATAATGAACTGGGCGAAATGCTTGCTCGCGAACAGCTTTGCCTGTTGCGGGCAAACAAGCTACCGTTGGCCTTCCCCGCAGGCAGAGAGCTCCATGCGCAAGAAGAAGGCGGCTTCTTTACCATTCACTTTGATGGGGGCGAGGCGTCGTTTGATAAACAAACCGGCCGCATGAGGCGCTTTGCCTATAAAGGCAAGGATTTGCTGAACCCCGCTCCTGCCTCCGGCGAAAAGGGCTTCTTCCCAAACATCTACCGCGCGCCGATCGACAATGATATGAACATCCGCAAGAGTTGGGAAAAATCGGGCTATCACTGCTATGAAGCCGAATTACTCTCCTTGCGCACAAAGGCGGATACGCTGGTGCCCAAAGGTGCGGAGCAACCAAACGACCATGTGACGGTCGAAACAACGCTCCAATTGCGTGCAAAGGGCCGAAATCTCTTCCGCGTGGAGCTAATATATACCTTCGCCTCTAACGGTATGTTTACCCTGCGCGCAAGGCTTAGCGCCCCCTCTGATAAAAAGCTGAAGAGGGAGCTTGCGCGGTTCGGCGTGTTTTTTGAAATGCCGGAGGCCTTTCGCAGCGTCACCTATTACGGGCTGGGCGAAAAGGAGAACCTGCCTGATTTCAAGGCTCAGTCCATCATGGGCGTTTTTGAAGCCGATGTTGCTTCGATGCATGAAGATTATATCCGCCCGCAGGATAACGGGAACCATACCGGCACGCGATGGCTAAAACTGACCGACTGCGACGGCGCCGGATGGATGATTTTCCGACAGGAGAAGGATTTCACCTTCAACATTCACCATTATACCCAAAAGCTCCTGCAAAAGGCCGCCCACCGCGAGGATCTGTACGACGAGCATACGACCGCCGTTACAATCGACGGATTTACGCGCGGCGCAGGCAGCAACAGCTGCGGTCCGGAGCCATGGAAAAACTTCATCATCTCCGCAAAAGAAAGCTTGGAGTTTGAGCTTTCCTTTATGCCGCTCGGATAAAGGAATTTACGTATCCACAAGCGGTGTAAACCGCGCCCCACTTCACACAAAAAAGGCTCGCTGCGATAGCCCGCAGCGGGCTTTTTTAGGTTTAAACAGAGTATAAGCTCGTTTTAACGCCATTTTAACATACATGCCTTATGATACAGATGCACCAAAAAGTATCCAACAAAGGAGCAACGAAAGATGAAAAGAAAATGGATTGCGTTCGTCGCATGCGCCGCCCTCGTGGGCACTATGGCGCTTGCCGCAGGCTGCTCGAATGATCCGGTGGAAGGGCAAGGCGTTTCCGGGCAATCAAATGCCGCTGTGCTCAGCGGGACGCTGAACCTCAACGGCTCCACCTCCATGGCAGAGATTTCCAACGCGCTTGGCGAAAGGTTCATGGAGAAAAACCAAGGCGTGACCGTCACAGTGGGCGGCAACGGATCCGGCGAGGGACCTACCTCTGTCTCTGCCGGCACGGCGCAGATAGGCCTTCTTTCCCGTGACGTAAAAAGCAGTGAAAACCCGGATGATTTTGATATCTACACTATCGCCTTCGATGGTATCGCTATGGCTGTCAACCCCAAAAACACAGTAACTGGGCTGACACAGGAGCAAATCGGCAAAATCTATACCGGTGAGATCACCAACTGGAAGGATGTTGGCGGGGCGGATGCCAAAATTGTAGTCGTTGGCCGCGAAGAGGGCTCCGGCACCCGTGGCGCGTTTGAGGAAATCATTCAAGTAAAAGGTGAAGCAGTGGAAGGCAAATGCCAATATGCCAATGTTTATAACTCTACCGGAGCTGCCAAGCAGGCTGTCGCAGGCAATGAAAACGCCATTGCATACATTAGCCTGAGCGCAGTGGACGATACGGTCAAAGCACTTCAGGTGGAAGGCGTCAGCCCCAGTGAATCTACCGTTAAGGACGGCACCTACAAGGTTCAACGCCCCTTCCTCATGATTACGAAGAAGGGCACCACCAATGCACTTGCGAAAGCTTTCCTCGAATTTGCCAACAGCCAGGAAGGCCAGAAGATCATTGAGGAGAACGGCGCTGTGCCAAACAACAGCTAAACGCGCCTTCGGTATTTTATTTGCCCGCCCTTTTTATAAAATCCCCTTGATAACCAAGTCATGCCAGCACAAACCGAAACGCCGGCACAAAGCCGCTGCCACATTTCTGCGGGGCGTTTCGGGATGTGCGGGCAGAACTCGCTTTTTCCACCCAAATATGCTAGAGTATTTAAAAAGCGGGTGTTTATGAAAAAGGGGGAATTCCTATGAAACCGCGTATCAAACGTGCCATGCTGCCTAGAAAAGGGGCATATTCTGTCTATGTCAACGAAAAGTGCTTGCCATATGAGTCGCTTCATCATTTTACCGTTCAGGAGCAATTTCAATGCGCGCTTTGGAATCCATCGCAATATGTCGCCCTGCTGACGCTGCAACAGGATCAACTCGGGGAGTTAGCACGCTTGGCCACCGGAAGCGTCTTTCCGGCCGATCACGACGGCAGGCTCTACTGCCTGACCAAAGAAGGGCTTGTTCCGGAATTACTCCCATTTTATCAATGCGCCTCTCCGCAGCAGTATCAGTGGGCCAAGGAGGAAGCGCTCCTGCTGACGAAATTGCGGACGGAAACCGATCGATGCTGTCAGAAGGAGCAAAAGCCGCGCGGCCTGATACGGGAGGATTCCCACTTTCTGCCGCGTGAATTCGAGCGTTGGATTTATTATGATGTTGATATGCGGTTCAGTCTCCCCTTCGTCATTCGCGTTCCCCGCAACAGCGATGGTCAATCGCTTCCATTGCTTATTTTCCTACATGGAGCAGGTGGCGGCGGCCGAAGCTGTGTGAAACCGGTGACCGCTTCTTTTTCCATGCAGTGGGCGCTTGCCCGCGCGGGGAAGCGGGGGGAGTGCATTCTCCTGATCCCATCGCTGCCGACGCCTTATCAGTGGCATACGAAAAATTATGACGATAACGGTGTTCACGGCTTTCCCGGCATCTGGGACAGGCTGTGGGCGCTTCTGCTTGAACGATATCCAATCGAGCAGAAACAGGTCTATCTCACTGGCATTTCAGCGGGTGGGCAGGGCTGCTGGAATCAGCTGTATCTACACCCGGATCGTTATGCGGCTGCCATTCCGCTGATGGCGGGTGATTTTTACCCGGATGACGAAGCCTTTGCACGAATTACTAAAACGCCTATTTGGACGGGACACAGCACAAACGACCACATCGTTCCCGTCTCCTCCACCGACGGCATGGTGGAGAGCGTGCGCAATGCCGGCGGGCAAATGTTGCGCTATACCCGATGGAAGCGTTTTGGGCATGCAATGTTTTGCCCTTTTTATTTACATGAGCCATGGGTGGAATGGATGTTTTCGCAGAAAAAGACGGATTAGTCTCTGATTCCATTCGTTTCTCCCGGCATTACAATTGAGGTGAACGAATGGATTGCCAGAATTTGAATAGCCTGCGCCACAGCGAGACAAGGCGCAGGCAAGCCCTTTTTCTGCGTATAGCGGCGCTCTGCCTTGGCAGCGCTGCTACAGGCGTGCTATTTCTTCCCGTTTTTCATGGTGTTTTTAATAATTTATCCTACTCACTCAATGGCTATCAGCTGCTGACCGCCTCGCTGCGTGTTAACGATTCCGTTATCCCCCTGCCCCTTTCGCTGCGGCTAGCCCTCGCGGGCGTGCTTGCCGGCTGCATCGGTGGCGGGGTGTTGCTCGTGCTGAAAAAAGCCTCGGCAGCAGGCGGCGCCTATGCGGCGGGGGCGCTCTGCGCCGTCATGCTGCTCTCCGGCAGCGCCTCCTTACAGGAGCGCGTAGCAGCTGTGGGTGTGGATAATATTCATTTATCCATGCAATCGGGCTTTTTTTTGGGCGTTGGCCCTTCCCCTGTTTGCCGCGGCGCTGAGCCTGCTCTCCGCCGGTGTGCAGAGCTTTGCAAAATCTGTTTTTTTGGCGGCGGCCTGCGTCTCGATCGGCGCGGTTGCTTTCATCTGCATCTATATGGTGCTACAGGGCGCCCCGGCCATTTACCAAATCGGCTTAAAGGATTTTCTTTTCTCTACCGATTGGAGCCCCACGGCAGAGCAGCCTTCCTATGGGATTGCCTATATGGTGCTCACCTCCGTTTTCGGCACAGTGGGAGCCGTCCTGCTTGGGGTTCCGGTCGGCCTGCTAACCGCAGTATTCCTCGCGGAGCTTGCACCCCGCTGGCTGCGTGGTATTGTCCGCCCAGCGGTAGAACTGCTCGCAGGCATTCCCTCCGTCATCTTCGGTTTTTTCGGCATGCGGGTGATCGTGCCCGGCCTGCGGGCGCTGTTTCCCGGTCGGACCAATGGGGATAGCCTGCTGGCCGTTATCCTGATTCTTGCCATGATGATTTTGCCCACAATCATCAACGTGGCGCAGAATGCATTGGAGGCAGTCCCTCCCTCATACAAAGAGGCGTCCCTCGCGTTGGGCAACACACAGATCGGCACGATCTTCAAGGTGCAGATCCCCGCCGCCAAATCCGGCATCCTGGCGGGCGTGATCCTCGGCGTGGGCCGGGCCATCGGCGAAACGATGGCAATCATCATGGTGGCAGGTAACACGGTATCCTTTCCACATCTATTCGGCGCGGTGCGGCCGCTGACCTCAGGCATCGCCTTTGAGATGGGCTATGCGACCGGCCTGCACAAACAAGCCCTGTTTGGCATTGGGCTCGTACTGTTTTTTTTCCTGATGATCATCAATGTGGTGTTTACCTGGGTTTCCAAGAAAGGAGTGGGTGAAGGTGAAACATAAAAATGTGTCAAATCCTGCTGCTCTCGCTCCCCCCATTCTCTTGCGCGCCGGCGATTCCGTGTGAAAGATGCCGCCCTGCGCACGCTGATTTATCTTTGCGCCTTTTGCACGGTTGCGGTTCTCGCCGCAATTCTCGGCCACATCCTATGGAACGGCCTGCCTCATATTTCCTGGGAGTTCCTTTCAAGCACCTATTCCGCCAGCCGGACGGGCAGCAAAGGTATCCTCCCCATGATCATCAACACGATTTATGTTGTGGCCATAACGCTGCTCATTGCCGTCCCGATTGGCGTATGTTGCGCGGTATATCTGACGCGGTATGCCAAAAAGGGCCGGCTTGTGAAAGCAATCCGTTTTGCAACCGAGGTACTCTCCGGCATCCCATCCATCATTTTCGGCTTGTTTGGTTACGCAGTTTTTTGCATCAGCTTTCAGTTGCAATACAGCATCCTGGCGGGATGCCTGACCATGGCCATCTGCATCCTCCCCACGATTGTGCGCACCACAGAGGAAGCGCTCATTGCAGTTCCGCAGGGTTATTTGGAAGGTGCGATGGCGCTGGGCGCGTCAAAGCTGCGCGTCATTTTTTCCATCTTGCTGCCCTGCGCCATGCCCGGCATTGCCACTGCCATCGTGCTCGCCATGGGGCGGATCGTTGGCGAAACAGCCGCGCTTCTTTTCACGGTGGGCGTATCAGGATTTCGCCTGCCAGAGGAACTCTTCGGTCATATCATGGGCCAAGGCTGCACGCTCTCCCTCTTCCTTTACACCTCGGCGATGGAGGCGCGCGATCCGATTTCCGTCCCCTATGCCACAGCAGCGGTGCTGCTGATCCTGGTTTTCCTCCTCAACCGGCTCGCGGGCATCTTTGCGCGGGCGCTGCGTAAGAAGCAGGGCTAAAAAGCCCGCAACCGATTCTGAAAGGAGCAGAAACACAATGAGCAACCCAAAAATCGCTCTGCGCGACCTTCACTTATATTACGGAGATTTTCATGCGCTCAAGGGCCTTTCGATGGAAATCCCGGAAAAGGAAATCACAGCTTTCATCGGCCCTTCCGGATGCGGAAAATCCACCTGTCTGAAGACGCTTAATCGTATGAACGACCTTGTTGAAGGCTGCAAAATTACCGGCGGCGTTTTCATTGACGGAGAGGATATCTATGCCCCGCAGACAGACGTGACGCTCCTGCGCCGGCGGGCGGGTATGGTTTTTCAAAAGCCAAATCCCTTCCCTATGTCCGTCTATGATAATATTGCATACGGTCCGCGCGTGCACGGCGTCAAAAAAAAGGCACGAGCTCGACGAGATTGTGGAGCGCTCCCTGCGGGAGGCTGCACTCTGGGACGAGGTGAAAGACCGGCTCAAAAAATCTGCGCTCGGCCTCTCCGGTGGCCAACATCAACGCCTTTGCATTGCCCGCGCGCTGGCAGTAGAGCCGGATATCTTGCTCATGGATGAGCCAACCAGCGCCCTTGACCCCATCTCCACCACCAAGATCGAAGATCTGATGGCGGAGCTAAAGAAGAAATACACCGTCGTTATCGTCACGCACAACATGCAGCAGGCCGCTCGCATCAGCGACCGTACCGCCTTTTTTCTGTTGGGGGAAATCGTGGAATACGACGCAACGCCGGCAATGTTCAGCATGCCGCAGGATAAGCGCACGGAGGATTATATCACCGGGCGGTTTGGCTAACATTCAGAAAGGAGCTAAAATTATGCCTAGGAACCTGTTTGAACATGAAATGAGCGATCTTAAAGGCAGCCTTGTTGATCTGGGGCATCTCATTGATACGATTATCGCTGACACACTCCAGATGCTGCGCCAGCCAAAATCCGGAAAACCGCCGCCGCAGTCGCACGGCGGGAAGAAACCGTGAACACCATGGAGCGCCGGATTGAAGACAGCTGCGTTAACATCATTGCTCTGCAACAGCCATTGGCACGCGACCTGCGCACAATCACGGCCGCATTGAAGATTGTGACCGATATGGAGCGCATCTCCGATCAATGCTGCGATACCTGCGAGATCCTGCGCGCGCTTGCTCCCCTAAGCGAAGGCGCGCGGCCGCCTGTGCACCTGGGGGAAATGCTGGAACGCGCACGAAGCATGTTTGACGATGCCCTCTCCGCCTTTGTATCGCACGATATCGCGCTCTCCTATGAAGTGTGCGACCGCGACGATGAAGTGGATGCACTCTTTTCCCGCACAATTCTCGAAATCTGCGCCGCTATTGAGGGGCAGCCCGTGGTGGTACCGCGTGGAGCGGATTATATGTTTATTGCTAAATATATCGAACGGATTGCCGACCACGCTACCAATATTGCAGAATGGACGATCTTCATTGAAACAGGCGAGCACCCGGATCTCAACCAGGGTGCAACTCCCACAGAAAAATAAATCCGCAAAAACGCATTGCATTGCCCTCGGTTTATGATAAAATAGCTTCAAACAGGTTGTAAAGTTTCAAGCTGTGCAGCTTTGAAACTTGGAAGCATTGAAAGCCGTGCGTGTTTGACAAAATATGGTTGATCATTATCTATGAATCAGAAAACGAGGTGGCAGTGTGAAGCCCTATCGCTTATGGTACCAATCCCCTGCCCTTGCGGATCGAATGAGCGAAGCGGAAGCCTGGGAAAAATGGTCTCTCCCACTCGGAAACGGCTATTTCGGCGCAAATGTATTTGGACGCACCGACACGGAGCGCATCCAACTAACGGAAAAATCGCTATCCAATCCTTATGGCATCGGTGGGCTCAACAACTTTTCCGAAACGTATCTGGACTTTGGGCATACAACGGTAGAAAACTATGAGCGAGGCCTGCTTCTCAACGAGGCCTTTGCCTATGTAAAATACGATTGCGCGGGCGTTCACTACGAGCGCACATATTTTACCAGCTATCCAGATCGGGTCATGGTAGTCTACTTGACCGCCTCCAAGCCCGCCGCCCTTTCCTTTACCCTGCGCCCCACAATTCCCTTTGTGCGGGATTATAGCCTGAAAGAAGGCGATCAGGCGGGCAAAAGTGGATCAATCACAGCGCATGGGGATACGCTCCTTCTCTCCGGGAGGATGCATTATTACAATATTCTGTTTGAAGGGCAATTTCGAGTGCTTCCGCAGGGGGGAGCCCTCTCCGTTCAGACGGATGCGAACGGAGAGCAGGCATTACTCCGGGTTGAGGGCGCCGATTCTGCCCTCCTCCTGATCGCGCTCGGCACCAATTATCAGATGGAAAGCCGTGTCTTTCTAGAGGAAGACCGGGCGAAAAAGCTCGCGCCTTATCCGCACCCACATGAGCAGATCACAGCGATTTTGAAAGCCGCCTGCGAAAAGCCGTATGATGCGCTATACAGGCGCCACCTTACGGATTATACGCAATATTTTAACCGTGCGGCAGTGGATTTCGGAGGTGAATCGCAGCTTCCTACGGATCTTCTTTTACAGCGTTATCGGCGCTATGCCAAGGAACAACGGCTTCGCAGCCGCCTGCACCTGCCCCCCAAACAGGATGTGCAGGCGCGTTATTTAGAGGAGCTCTATTTTCAATATGGCCGCTATCTCCTGATCGCCTCTTCCCGCGCGGGAACACCTCCCGCCAATTTGCAAGGCACGTGGAATTGCCACGACAATCCACCGTGGAGCTGTGGCTACTGGCATAATATCAACGTGCAAATGAATTACTGGCCCGCATTTTCCACCAATTTAGCTGAGATGTTCACTGCCTATGCAGAGTATAACCGCGCTTATCTCCCCTTGGCGGAGCGCAAGGCAGATGAATACATTGGGATTCTACACCCAAGCCGCCTGGAGGCGCCCGGTCAAAACGGTTGGACGATCGGCACGGGCGCATGGCTTTATACAATTGAGGGCGCAAGCAAGCATTCCGGCCCGGGCACAGGCGCCTTTACCTCCATGCTCCTCTGGGACGCTTATGCGTTCACGATGGACCGCCGTGTGTTGGAGCAGGTCTATCCCATTTTATATGGCATGGCAAGCTTTCTTTCCAAAACACTAGAAGAGCAAAACGGCCATCTGCTTGTGGCTGCCTCCGCCTCGCCGGAGCAGCGAAAAAATAACGATTATTATCGAACCGTTGGCTGCGCCTTCGATCAACAAATGGTTTGGGAAAACCATAAAAACACCATTGCGGCAGCATGCGAGCTGGGGCTGACCCCCCCTTTGATTCAAACCCTCCGCGAGCAGCTTCCAAGGCTTGACCCCGTCCAAATCGGTTCCTCCGGCCAGGTGAAAGAATTCCGTGAAGAACGAAAATACGGCGAGATTGGTGAATCACATCACCGCCACATCTCGCATTTGGTCGGCCTATATCCCGGCTCTTGCATCACAAGAGAAACGCCGGAGTGGATAGCGGCTGCAAAGGTCACGCTCAACCGCCGCGGCGATAAATCCACCGGATGGGCGATGGCACACCGCATTAACCTCTGGGCCCGCACAGGGGAGGGCAACCGTGCACATAAACTATACGGCGATCTATTGCGCTTCGGCACGCTGCCGAATCTGTGGGATACACATCCCCCCTTCCAAATCGACGGCAACTTCGGCGGCACGGCAGGTGTGGCCGAAATGCTCCTGCAAAGCCATGCAGGCGTCATTGATCTTCTGCCTGCTCTGCCAGAGGCATGGCCGGACGGCTCGTTTCAAGGGCTTGTGGCGAGGGGAAATTTTGTTGTGGATGCGCAATGGGCGCAGGGCAAGTTGATGCATGCCCAAGTGCTCTCCCGTGCGGGCGGCTTTGCCAAATCCGTATTCCGGGGCAGAAGGCTTCCGAATTCAATCTACAGCAAGGCGATCGCCTTGTATATTCCGTAAAAAGCGGCTGGGCAATAGCCCCTCGCTCCACTGCTCAGGCTTGACACAAATCCCCTGACGCATTCAAATTGCATCCCAGCTTTTTAGTCACCCCAACTTGAAAGAGGGTATCTTTATGCCATTGGTTTATATCGTAGATGATGAAGTTAATATCCGCCAGCTTGCCGCCTTTGGGCTTCAGGATGCGGGCTTTGAAACACAGGAATTTGCTTCCGGCAGCGAAGTGCTATATGCCATGCAGCAACGAATGCCGGATGCGCTGGTGCTTGATTGGATGATGCCACCGCCGGACGGATTGAGCGTTTGCCATAGCATTCGGGAGAATCCGGCGCAGCGGCATCTGCCCATCCTGCTGCTTACCGCCCGCAGCGACGAGGGCGACCGCGTATTCGGCCTGGAATTCGGTGCGGACGACTATCTAACAAAACCCTTCAGCGTAAAAGAGCTTGCCGCGCGCGTCAAGGCGCTCCTACGGCGCGTGGAATACCTGCGCGGTCCGGAAGAAAGCATGACGCGGGGCGTTTTCACCATTGATCTTGCCCGCCATCAGCTCACCAAAAGTGGAACGCCAGTCGCCCTTTCCCTGCGGGAATTTGATCTGCTCTATGAGCTGATGAAAAAACCCGGCCGCGTGCTCACGCGTGAAATGCTGCTGGAGCGCGTTTGGAAAACAGAATTTTTCGGCGATACCCGCACAGTAGACGTCCACATCCGCTACCTGCGCCAAAAAATTGAGGATGAACCGGATCATCCTCAATATATCCTAACCGTGCGCGGTGTGGGCTATTGTTTCGCAGAGGATAATCGCTGACCGCTTCTTGGAGGAACGCCATGAAAAAGCATCTGATCCGCCTATTTACCGTGTCTGCCGTGGTCAGCCTGATCGCGGCTTTTCTGCTTTCTATGCCCCTTGTTCAGCGGTATAACCTACACCAAACGCAAACACAGCTGAAAAGCATCCTGCTGATCCTCAGCGCGCAGGGCGAATCCCTGCTGGAAAACCCCGATGACTTTTCAGATCGCTGCGCCGGTGCTCTCTCCGGCAGCGGACTGGACATCCGCATTACGATCCTCGGCCCGGATGGCCGTGTAGTTGCGGACAGCGGGCCGGATTCGACACTCGGCCAAATCCATTCAGACCGCCCCGAGGTGCAGAAGGCGCGTTCTGAGGGGTGGGGATTTCACACGCGCAAAAGCGAATCCACCTCCATTCTCTATTCCTATGCGGCTTATGCCTCCAACGGCATCGTTTACCGGGCGGCCATGCCGCTGACGAGCGTTTGGCACTCTGCACTGCTGCTGGGTTTGTATGCCTGCATTGGCCTTGTGGCGGGGATTGTCATTGCATTCCTCCTCTCCCGCATCTGGGCGGCGCGTTCTGTCAAGCCTGTATCTGATTTAACCACCATTGCAAACCGGATCGCCGCAGGGGATCTTTCCCAGCGTGCACAGCCAAAAGGCGAGTTAAGCGAATTGAGCACTGCGCTCAACTCCGTTACACAGGAGCTAAGCGACACGAGCGACGAATTGCGTTTAAGCAACGAACGGCTGCGTGCCATTTTGCAGGGCCTGGATGAAGGCGTTGTTTCCATTGAAAATAATCAGCTCATTTTGCTGACCAGCCGGGCGGGAAATCTGCTCGGCCCCGCCCCGGAAGGTGCAACTTCCCTTTCCGAATGCGGCACAAATTACCGTTATCTCCAGCAGGCAATGGATGAAGCGATTGAAACAGGCCACGATCTCTCCAAAGAGATTACGTTCTCTGCCCCTGCCCCTTGCGTGCTCCAACTCTATGCCGCCAAGCTTAGTTATGCGCCGAAAAGCGCGCTCGCTGTGGTGCGGGATGTGACCAAGCTCCATCAGTTGGAAGAGATGCGCCGGGAATTCGTCGCCAATGTCACGCACGAGCTGAAGACGCCGTTAACCTCCATCCGTGGTTATGTAGAGCTTCTTCAGGATGAAAAGAGGGATGCGCAGACGCGGGCGAAATTCTATGAAATTATCGGCATTGAGGCGGATCGCTTGCAGCGTCTAATCGATGATCTTTTAGAGCTTTCCCGAATCGAAAACAATTTGCAAAAAGCGCCGGAAACCCAATGTACAGATGTATCAGAGATCGCACAGGAGGCGCTCGAGCACCTTTCCCCCATGGCGCAGGAGCGGCAAATCGCCTTTTCCTCTGAGCTCACGCCAGAGCTCACCATTCGAGCAGACCCAGATCGGATCGTTCAGCTCTTTACAAACCTCATCCAAAATGCCGTCAAATATAATCGCCCGGGCGGAAGCGTTACCGTCTCCACGCAGGCTGCGCGCGGCATGGCGGTCATTAAGGTGGAGGATACAGGCCTCGGCATCCCACAGGAAAGCCTGCCGCGTATCTTCGAGCGGTTCTATCGCGTGGATAAGGGCCGTTCCAGGGAATTGGGCGGCACCGGACTCGGCCTCTCGATTGTCAAGCATATCGTGCAGCTCTACGGCGGCGACATCAGCGTGGATAGCGTGGTGGAGAAGGGCACGGTGTTCCAGGTACGGTTTCCGTTGGCGCATGAACTGTAATTGGCTCCATAAAAGAACCCGGCAGGCGCAGAATGCAACGATGCATCCGGCCTGCCGGGTTTTCTGTAACACAAAGCTTTTTATAAGATAGCGATTCAATGCATCGTCAGCATGACGACCAACGCGGCATAAACCGTGAGTAAGCCAATCGATATATTCTTCCAGATGCGCCACTTGCCGCCCTGTTTAATTTCATAAATCGCTTCAAATCGCACGCTAATCCGCCAATGAGAAGTGCGGATAGAATCAGAATATTTTGGGCTACTGACCGAAAACTCATACGCGCCTCCAAAAAATTATTTAATTCTCCAATTATGTTCTTCTGTCAATTGATCGTATGCCCGGTAAAAGCCTGTTATCATCAAGACCAAAAAAGGATTCACAATAATCCCTTCCTTCATTATAGATAATCCATTTTATTTGTCAATATTTGTTGATTATTTTTAGATCTGTCATTAAGGTTATTGCCTATACCGATACAAAAATTCATCCAAAATCTTATAACGTGCTGGTAGGATGGCGTAAAAATATCGTTCCGTTCATTGGGCGCTTGCGCTTTTCCCCAATTTGTTATAATATTAAATTCGTTAAACCAACAAAAACACAAGCGCTTGAAAGGGGATTCCTTATGTTGTATCAGCGGGCAACCGAATCGGAGCTAGAATCCCTCTGGAATCGAAACATTGCAGAGAACGGGAACGATAAACGCTGGATTGATTGGAAAAAAGAGTTTATCGAAAATAACCGGTCAGGAAAAGCGGCAACTTTTCTAATCCTGCATAATGATGTTGCAATCGGGGAGGGCACATTACTATTATCACCTGCGTGCAGTGCAATTGCAGGCAGAAAAAGTATTATGGTGATGGGGCAAAAAATTGCAAACATCAATGCTTTGCGAATTCAAAAGAGATATGAAGGACAAGGCCATATTTCTAAATTAATGCAGGAAATGGAGCAGTTTGCAATACGGAATCATCTATCAAGGCTGACAATAGGCGTTGAGGCAAAGGAAACCCGAACGCTTGCCATCTACTTACACTTAGGATTTACAAAGTTTTTATTTGCAGAGATGGAGGATGGCGAATTGGTTTTATATTTCAGTAAGCAAATCTCTCCTATTAACTCTAGAAAATAGAGCACAGCAAATGATAAATGCCTAATCATAAAAAACAGCCGTTCGGATAAAAACCGAACGGCATAAATGTGTTATAATAAAATTTTTGCGCCCTGAAAACTGAACAAAGGAGAAGAGAGGCAACCGAAAAAACCATCGCGTGTTAAACACACATTTACCCTTCAACCATTCGCATGGTCAAGCCCTCGACCTATTAGTACTGCCAAGCTCAATGTCTCACAACACTTACACATGCAGCCTATCAACCTCATAGTCCTTGAGGGGTCTTACCAGCTTACGCTGTGGGATATCTTATCTTGGAGGTGGCTTCACGCTTAGATGCTTTCAGCGTTTATCCTTTCCGCACTTAGCTGCCCAGCTGTGCCACTGGCGTGACAACTGGTGCACCAGCGGTGCGTCCATCCCGGTCCTCTCGTACTAGGGACAGCGCTCCTCAAATATCCTGCGCCCACGACAGATAGGGACCGAACTGTCTCACGACGTTCTGAACCCAGCTCGCGTACCACTTTAATCGGCGAACAGCCGAACCCTTGGGACCGAATTCAGCCCCAGGATGTGATGAGCCGACATCGAGGTGCCAAACCTCCCCGTCGATGTGGACTCTTGGGGGAGATCAGCCTGTTATCCCCAGGGTAGCTTTTATCCGTTGAGCGACGGCATTTCCACTCACATACCGCCGGATCACTAACTCCAACTTTCGTTACTGCTCGGCCCGTCAGCCTCGCAGTTAGGCTCGCTTTTGCGTTTGCACTCAGAGGCACGGTTTCCGTCCGTGCTGAGCGAACCTTTGAGCGCCTCCGTTACCTTTTTGGAGGCGACCGCCCCAGTCAAACTGCCCACCTGACAATGTCCCCCGGCCGGATTCACGGCCGCAGGTTAGAATTCCAGTACTCTAAGAGCGGTATCCCAAGGGTGACTCCCCGACAGCTGACGCCATCGGTTCCCAGTCTCCCGCCTATCCTGTACATAGAATACCGAAACCCAATATCAGGCTACAGTAAAGCTCCATGGGGTCTTTCCGTCTTGCCGCGGGTAACCGGCATCTTCACCGGTACTACAATTTCGCCGGGTGGGTAGTTGAGACAGTGCCCAGATCGTTACACCATTCGTGCGGGTCGGAACTTACCCGACAAGGAATTTCGCTACCTTAGGACCGTTATAGTTACGGCCGCCGTTTACCGGGGCTTCAATTCGGAGCTCTCACTCCTCCTCTTAACCTTCCGGCACCGGGCAGGTGTCAGCCCCTATACTTCATCTTTCGATTTGGCAGAGACCTGTGTTTTTGCTAAACAGTCGCCTGGGCCTATTCTCTGCGGCTCTTTCGAGCACTCCTTATTCCGAAGTTACGGAGTCAATTTGCCGAGTTCCTTAACTACCCTTCTCCCGCTGGCCTTAGAATTCTCTTCCTGTCCACCTGTGTCGGTTTGCGGTACGGGCATCTGCTTCTATACGCAAAGCTTTTCTCGCCTTCAGCCAAGTGTGCTTCCCTACTCTAATTTCGGTCCCTTACGCCCGGGTCAACCAACGCCCGGGTCACACCCTTTTGAAGTGTCCCTTTGCTTAAATTACAGATGGTTACGGAATATCAACCGTATGTGCATCGGCTACGCCTTTCGGCCTGACCTTAGCTCCCGACTTACTTGGAGCGGACGAACCTTCCTCCAAAAACCTTAGACTTTCGGCCATTAAGATTCTCACTTAATTCTCGCTACTTATTCCGGCATTCTCACTTCTGTACAGTCCACCGCCGCTTTCGCTACGACTTCACCCCATACAGAACGCTCTCCTACCATACATTAGATGTATCCCAAGCTTCGGTGTATAGTTTAGCCCCGTTAAATTTTCGGCGCAGAGTCACTCGACCAGTGAGCTATTACGCACTCTTTTAATGAGTGGCTGCTTCTAAGCCAACATCCTGGTTGTCTGTGCAATTCCACATCCTTTTCCACTTAACTATACTTGGGGACCTTAGCTGTGGGTCTGGGCTGTTTCCCTTTTGACAATGAAACTTATCTCCCACTGTCTGACTCCTGAAAAACGATTATCCGGCATTCTTAGTTTGATAAGGTTCAGTAACCTCTCGGCCCCTAGCCAATTCAGTGCTTTACCTCCGGTAATCTATTTCAAGGCTAGCCCTAAAGCTATTTCGGAGAGAACCAGCTATCTCCGGGTTCGATTGGAATTTCTCCGCTACCCACAGTTCATCCGCTACCATTTCAACGGGAGTCGGTTCGGTCCTCCATAAAGTTTTACCTTTACTTCAACCTGACCATGGGTAGGTCACCCGGTTTCGGGTCGAATACAACCGACTTCATACGCCCTATTCAGACTTGCTCTCGCTGCGGCTTCACACCTTAAGTGCTTAACCTCGCCGGTTACATTCACTCGCCGGACCATTCTACAAAAGGTACCCGATCGCTCTTTGATGAGCTTTCGGTGCTTGTAAACACAAGGTTTCAGGTTCTTTTTCACTCCCCGTCAGGGGTACTTTTCACCTTTCCTTCACAGTACTTCTTCACTATCGGTCACCGAGTAGTATTTAGGCTTGGAGGATGGTCCCCCCATATTCCCACCGGGTTTCACGTGTCCGGCGGTACTCTGGATACAGATGGCTGTTCAGGCTTTTCGTGTACAGGACTCTCACCTTCTTCGGTTGGACTTCCCATTCCATTCCACTAAACCTTTACAATACCGTATTCTGTCCGAACCCCGAAAGTATTACTACTCTCGGTTTGGCCTCTTCCGCGTTCGCTCGCCACTACTTACGGAATCTCAGTTGATTTCTCTTCCTCGCCCTACTTAGATGTTTCAGTTCAGGCGGTTCCCCTCATATACCTATGTATTCAGTATATGATGACAAGACTTTCCTCTTGCCGGATTGCTCCATTCGGAAATCTGCGGATCAAAGCCTACTTACGGCTCCCCGCAGCTTATCGCAGTTAGTCACGTCCTTCTTCGGCTCTCGGTGCCAAGGCATTCCCCTTGTGCTCTTTGTAGCTTGACCATTATGAGATATCTTTGGTTCTTCTTTTTCTTGTAATGTTAATTACTCTTTTCGCAGTTTAATAAGCCTTTAGTTTATTTATAACTAATCTTCTTATTACCCTTAAGCTTAATTGTAGTATTTTTTACCTATGGTTTACGCATTCAAATTATCATTTGAGTTTGTTTACCTGTATAACTAATACTTTTCTCGCTTTATCTGCTTCTTTATTCAGTTTTCAAGGTGCTTTTTAGAAGAGATTTTAGACTTGATGATGTCAAGCCTCGTTGTTCTTCGCTTCTCCTCAAATAACTCCCGCTCGTCTAATATGTTTCAATCACTTGCGTGATTTTCACATCTTAGTCCTCGCCGGTCGTTATTTTCGGGCTCCGAACCTCGGCTCTTCTATATGGTGGGCTTAAGTGGACTCGAACCACCGACCTCACGCTTATCAGGCGTGCGCTCTAACCGGCTGAGCTATAAGCCCATATTGGTTTTGGCTCGTTATTTCTTAAGCCGTTGTTGAAAAGCTGTTGCTTTTCATGGTGGAGATAAGCGGGATCGAACCGCTGACCCCCTGCTTGCAAAGCAGGTGCTCTCCCAGCTGAGCTATACCCCCGTATATCTCGGGCAGGACCCTGAAAATTAAACAACGAGTTTTGAAAGAAATCTTTCGTAATGCTGACCTTGGAATTTAAATCAGCTTGTTTCATCTGATTTGGTCTCCATAGAAAGGAGGTGATCCAGCCGCACCTTCCGATACGGCTACCTTGTTACGACTTCACCCCAGTCGCCAATCCTACCTTCGGCAGCGTCCTCACGAGGTTGGACTACTGACTTCGGGTATTACCGGCTCCCATGGTGTGACGGGCGGTGTGTACAAGGCCCGGGAACGTATTCACCGCGGCATGCTGATCCGCGATTACTAGCAATTCCATCTTCATGCAGGCGGGTTGCAGCCTGCAATCTGAACTGAGAATGTTTTTAGGGGTTTGCTCCACATCGCTGTCTTGCTTCCCTCTGTTAACATCCATTGTAGTACGTGTGTAGCCCAGGTCATAAGGGGCATGATGATTTGACGTCGTCCCCACCTTCCTCCGTTTTGTCAACGGCAGTCCTATTAGAGTGCTCTTGCGTAGCAACTAATAGCAAGGGTTGCGCTCGTTGCGGGACTTAACCCAACATCTCACGACACGAGCTGACGACAACCATGCACCACCTGTCTCAACTTTCCCCGAAGGGCACCTAATGTATCTCTACTTCGTTAGTTGGATGTCAAGACCTGGTAAGGTTCTTCGCGTTGCTTCGAATTAAACCACATACTCCACTGCTTGTGCGGGCCCCCGTCAATTCCTTTGAGTTTCAACCTTGCGGCCGTACTCCCCAGGTGGATTACTTATTGTGTTAACTCCGGCACGGAAGGGGTCAGACCCCCCACACCTAGTAATCATCGTTTACAGCGTGGACTACCAGGGTATCTAATCCTGTTTGCTACCCACGCTTTCGTGCCTCAGCGTCAGTTAAAGCCCAGCAGGCCGCCTTCGCCACTGGTGTTCCTCCCCATCTCTACGCATTTCACCGCTACACGGGGAATTCCGCCTGCCTCTACTTCACTCAAGCTCTACAGTTTCAAATGCAGTTTATGGGTTGAGCCCATAGATTTCACATCTGACTTGCAAAGCCGCCTACGCACCCTTTACACCCAGTAAATCCGGACAACGCTTGCTCCCTACGTATTACCGCGGCTGCTGGCACGTAGTTAGCCGGAGCTTATTCATTAAGTACCGTCAAGTTTCGTCCTTAATAAAAGAAGTTTACAATCCGAAAACCTTCATCCTTCACGCGGCGTTGCTGCGTCAGGGTTGCCCCCATTGCGCAATATCCCCCACTGCTGCCTCCCGTAGGAGTCTGGGCCGTGTCTCAGTCCCAATGTGGCCGTTCAACCTCTCAGTCCGGCTACCGATCGCGGTCTTGGTGAGCCGTTACCTCACCAACTAACTAATCGGACGCGAGTCCATCTTCAAGCGATAAAATCTTTGATATCAAAATCATGTGATTCCGATATGTCATGCGGTATTAGCATTCTTTTCAGAATGTTATCCCCCTCTTGAAGGCAGGTTACTCACGCGTTACTCACCCGTCCGCCACTAAACTAAATCAAATTCATTCCGAAGAAATCTTTCAAAACAGTTCCGTTCGACTTGCATGTGTTAGGCACGCCGCCAGCGTTCGTCCTGAGCCAGGATCAAACTCTCTAAAATTTGTATCTCAACAGCCTTTCAGCTGTTCAAATCAATTTCAGAGCTTTAATCGCTCATTGACGAATATGTCACTGACTATATCCGTAATTTATGATGCTTTTTAGTGTACATCTCACTGTAATTCTTTGAGCTTTCCTCAAAGTCATTACGGGTTTCTTTACTATTTTCTCGTTGTTCAATTTTCAAGGTCCTATGTTCACTTTGCACAAGAAAAACTTGATTCTCTCTTTTGTTTTAAGAGGATTTGTTGTTTTCCTTCGCGGAACATTGTCTATTATATACCTTTTTCCAGAAAAGTCAACCCCTTTTTTCAAAAAAATTCAATTTTTTCAGAAAAAGTTTTAGCCTTGTGGTTTTGCCAACAAATTTCTTTGTTTTATCACAACATATTGTGGTTGTCTAAAATACACCTTTTTACAATTTTCAAAATTCTATTGTATTTTCCCTTTCTATAATATAAAATAGAAATACAAATTAATTTTTCGGAGGAAAATTTATGATTAATTCCATTCCCTATTATCCATATCAACAGAATGTGCAGATATTGAAAGGATTCTTTTCCAAACCGCTTACATTAATATGTGCAATAGTCTCCGGCCTTACATGTATTTTCGGAATGTTTAGCATTAATACAAGCACAGGTTCGGCGAACATATCTTTCTCGAGTGGCACGGGCGGTTCAATTTCAATTCTTTTATGTATTGCTCTTATCCTGCTTTATGCAAAGTGCCGTTCAAATGATCCAATGCCGTTTGGCGCAACGGTTACTCTCATCAAGATATATTCTATCATTGAAATAGTAATCGGCGGACTTGCATTGCTCGCCTTTACCGGAATAACTTTTCTTCTTGCATTAGTTTTGCAGGGACAGGAAGTATTCGGATACATTCTTACCCTCTGCATCTTTGCTATTCCTCTTGCACTTGTAACACTCATACACGGTATCGGATTGCTTTTATGGTCTGATTCAATTAAGAAGGGTGCAACATCGGTTTATCTCACAAGCAGAGGTTCAATACTTCTTGCCGTGTCTTCTATTCTCTCTATTATAGTAAGCGTTGCATCCGCAATTGCTTCATTCATCTTTATTAAGGAATACGGTCCGGAAATTTCAGCGTATCTGCATCATTTGGCTAAGGAGAATCCGAACTTTAATTTTAGCGGTCTATTTAATTCGTCGGATCCCATGAATTCATTGTTTATTTCCGCTGCGGGGGTTGTAGCGGTATTAAATACAGTACTGTCTGCTGTATTTTACGCATTGCTTGCAGCACTTGCTATTTCTTTTCACACATATATAAAGAAATACACAAACGGAATTAACCTCGGTTCAGGTCAGTCTCCTGAATATGACGCTCAGCAAAGCACTGTTCCCGTACCTCCTGTTGCTCCTGTAACAAGCGAAATGCCGACAGAAGGTATTCAGCCGCCTGTTCAGCAACCGATTGATTTTCAGCCCCAAAGCGTTGATTTTGGCTCAATGGACGCAACTTCCGACAACAACAGATTAACACTCAGTTTGAAAATCCTTATATGCAGGCAGTCGCAGACGATATGAGTGATAAATCAAATACGGTTGTTTGCCCGAACTGTCATGCACAATGCAGTAACGATATGAAGTTCTGCGGAAAACTGCGGTACAAAACTCAAATAAAAACGCTATACATATATTATAGAAAAAAGCATGGAGATTTGAAGTTTGAATCAATCTCCGCTTTATTGCGTCACAATTATTTACATATAATATGTATATGTTACTTTTAAAGCCTTGAAATCTTTGATAACCTGCTCACGATGCTTATAGTTATCACTATTCTTATCGGGATTTGTCTTATCAATAGCAGTGTCTGTATAAATCATAAGATAGTTGCCGTTGTCCGAAAGATAGGCTGTTACATCGGGAAGTCCGTAGATGCTGAATGTGCCGTTGTCCTTAACAGACTTTACAATCTCATCGGCTGTGCTGTTCGTTTTCTTTGTATCATAAGAGTAAAGCTCAATGATAATATTTGAACCTGCATACTTTGCAGCAAACTTTTTACCTTCTTTGGCGCCGATAGCGGACGCATCCATTTTAATGCTGCCGTCTTTACTTTCAAGGTATCCCTTAGCTACAAAATAATCAACAAGTCCGTCAAGGTCATTGCCGTATTTATCATCCTTAACCGAAGATGTTGTAGGCTGAGTGCTGTCCTCGCTTGTCTGTGAAGAACTGTTACCGTCCTTATAAAGTGCATCATTATAGCTGCAACCAACTGCAGTAACCGCAAGAATGCCTGCACATAAAATCGCTGTAAGAATTCTCTTCATAATATTTTTCCTTTCGGTTCATTCTTTCGTTCTGTCATAAGTACAGTATATTATACCGCATATTTTCCGATAAATCAATATAAAATTCAAAAACAATAGGCAGATGCCGAAGCGTCTGCCTTGATTATGTCTTAACATTATTAATATCGTAAGATTTGATTATATAGAACTGCCCTTTCAAATTAAGTGCGATGCACTCACCATACAGAGTTAATTCTATCACCAAGTCAAGCTCGGGAATTCATAGTTTAGATTATATCAAACTATCTACACGAATTGGGTGCGAGGCACTCGCTCATATAGTCAAGATTGTGAAAAGTCAATCTCGGGACTCATAGTCCTGATTATATCGAACTGTCTACATGAGTTAAAATTAACCTACTATATATACATTCACATTTCGTCTGCCAAAGCTTACGCATTCATCATATGTGTTGTAGAAACAGTCAACAATTGCAGTTCCCGACATGAGCGCACCGCCTGTGTCAACGGCTGTTGCGTAGCCGTAAACAAAACTGCCGTCTGTTGATACAATGTAAAGCTTTGAGCCATACGGAATGATGTTCGGGTTGACTGCCACACCGCCGTGATAAGCCGTTACGCCTGTTGCCGTAAGTGAACCTGCGGGTGCTGTGTACGCTGTACCTGAACCTGTAACAACCGATGAATAGGCAACGGTGTTGCCGTTCATATCCGTAAATGTGCCGACAGGATTGCTGACATTTGAACCCTTTGTACCCATAAGTACAACCTTGTCAACAGGCTCTTTTGTAATTTTGGTGTCTACTGTTTCTGAAGATACCTTTTTGCCGTCAACATACTTGCACTTCTTTGTTACAAGAGCTTCGCCCTGTTTACCCTCAGTCTGAACCTTTGTTTTGCCAAGGTCAACATCTTTTGAATTTTTCTTAACGGTTTCAAAATCAACCGACTGAGTTTCAGTTTCGTTCCTGTAGGTCACACGCTTGATTGTGATGCTGTCTGCGTCCTCAATGTTGCTATCCTTGTCAACGCTGAGAATATCGTCATCGGAAAGCTTGTAGCCAAGCTGATTGAGGACATCGCAAACATTGCCGTTCGGAACATAAACGCTGTCGGTTTTGCCGTCAGCCGTAATTGAAAGCTTTTTGCCCTTGTAAACCTTAACGGTGAGATTATCCGAAACCGGAGTTGAAAGTGACGGCTCAACCACCTCGTTATATGCGGGAGTGATGCCTGTTCTTTCAAGCACATCGGAAACCGTACCTTTTGCGAGGCTGACTGTCTGAACATCGCCGTTATAGTCAACGCTGATTTCAACAGCCTTAATCATGCCGCGTGTAAATCCGTTTTCATCAAGTCCTGCATAAACGATATCGCCGTTTGCAAGCTCAACACCGTCTGATGTTACAGCCTGTTCTGTTTCTGCGCTGTAGTTCACGGCAGCAGCTACCGTGTAAATCGAACCTGTAATAATTGCAGCTGCAAGTGCAAAAGTCGTTACGGAACGCAGGGAACGAAAGTTCTCTTTCTTTTTCTGCATAATAAATTTCTCCTGACTTGCAATTTTCTCAGGATTGATTTTGCATAGAAAATTGCATATTTAATTCATAAACCTTCACTAAAGAGCCGTCTTGCTCTTTACAGGCACACATTATAGGACTGTGTTTTGTGAATGTCAAACCAATCAAAAGTAAATTTTTTGTGCAATTTCACAATACTTTCGCCTTTATTTTCTATTTTTGCAATATAATCTTGTTTCCTATCGGGAATTATCCTGCAAATTTATATGCAATTTGCAAGAAATTCACTTTTACCGTTTCGTTACCGATTTGTTACTGTTTTGTAACCACTTTCCCATAGAGAATTTTATCGCTTTAAACAGCCGTTTTTAATGCTTTTTTAGCAACAAAAACGAGGTCAAATCGACCTCGTTTTCTGCTGTATTTATTCATCTTTTTTCTTTGTAATTGTTTTTTGTGATTTCTGTTCTATTTCTTTAATACTACTCTTTGGAGTGGGCAAATCTTCCGGCATAGTACCGCCAAGTTCCTTTATTGTTTCACGGACTTTTTTGCCAACATGATAATGGGTTTGATTAGCCTCCTGCTTGCTCTTTATATTATCTCTTCTAAGTTTTTCTTCAGTTTGAGTTGCTCGGAATAAATTAGCAGCTAATTCAGTGCTACCCATATAATCCAAAATTTTCTGACTTTTCTTTAAGCCCTTTTTATTATGTATTTCTTTCGCTCCAAGTCCACCGTAAAGCCCTTTATATCCATAATTTTGAAATATAGCATAATCCCTTTGTTCTACAACACCCGCATCATGCGCTGCATCTGCCAACATAGAATTATGTCTTTTTAATTCATTTCTGATTGCTAATCTTTTTGCATCTTCAGATAAGGAATCAAAATTTTCAGAAAGTTCTTGTTGTCTTGTTTTTACAGCAAAATAAGTTTGTCCAAGGGATATAATTTCCTTTTGAGGATCACCGTTCATAACGATTAGATAGCAAGCGTAACGAGATAATTTTATATCTTTTACTTTTCTATTTGCACCATTGCCTATCTTTCTTACAACTTCGCATTCTTCAAAATGTTCGTCTATATCATAACCGCTGTTTTCACATGATACAGCCGCTCTTTGAACAGCTTCATAAAAATTTCGCCATTGCGAATATTCAAGCACTTCCTGAAGTTCTCTCGCATACCAAAATTCTTGACCATATTCATTAATCTGTTTGATGTTCTCAAATATTCGGTCGCTATACTTTTCAATACTAGTCATGACTATCCTCCTTTGTGCATAGTATATAAAATTTTCGTTTTTTTGCAACATTTTGCTGGCATCAGCAAAATGTTATTATTCAAATTACTAATCTTAAATCAGCTATTATTATATAATAATTATAATGTAACTCACATTAAAAATCAACACTAAAGTTTTATAATGTTGTTTTATTTGCGTGCTTTTTGCGGTACTCCGTAGGGGTGATTCCTTTTAGCTTTCTGAAGACCTTTGAAAAGTATAACTGATCGGAAAAGCCTACCGAGAGAGCGACATCCTTAATCTGAACATCCGTGTTGTTAAGCATTGTGCAGGCTCTGCCGATTCGGCAGTTGTTGATGTACTCGATAACCGAAAATCCCGTTTCTTCCTTAAAAAGTCTGTAAAGGTAAGTGCGGTCAATCTGAACTTTGTCGGCAACGCTTTTAACTGTACATGAAACATCACGAAAGTTTCTTTCTATATAATCTCTCGCCTGCATAATGTAGTCGGTTTCGGTTGATTTCCGACTCGGATAATACTGAATATAGTATGACAGCAGAATCAGCACCTTGCCGTTGGTGCGACAGGCGGCATAAACCGTGTCGCTGCTGTCATCACAGACATCAAAATATTGAAAAAGACTTTCAACGGGAATTTCGGGGGCAACAGGACGGCTTTTTGAAAAATTGGTTCGGCTTATCATTACGGCAATTTCAAACCCTGTGAGTTCAACCCATTTGTATTCAAACATTATATTCGGATAGATCTTGACGCTTATGCTTGAATACGGAAAAAGCATAACCGAATTACCCCTTTTCACGGGATATTCGATGCCATCTATAATAAAAATCCCCTTACCTGCCGTAACAAGAAACAGGCCGTAGGTTTCACGCATTGCGGGTTTGATTTCAAAATCAATATCAGGAATCCTCACACCGCACGAAACACAAACATTTGACAGTACTCTGTAATTACTATTTTGTTCCATATAATCGCCTCAAATACAACATTTGTCCATAATATCATAACATATCTATATAGATTTTCGTGCTTTTTCACGCTATAATTATGTTATTATACAATAATTTTGCATTTTTGACAATAGGTGATTCGGAGTGAAACATTTTGAACTATAAATACGAAATAATAAATTATGACCAAAACACACCTGCAAAGGTTATGTATCTTAACCTTTCGTCAGAAACACACAAGACTGAACTTCATTGGCACAGAGAGCCTGAGCTTGTCTATGTGATTGAAGGTCAGGCAGAATGTCCGAGAAACGGCGAAACAACGCTTGTAAACGAGGGAGATTTTATTCTTTTCAACAGTGAAGATGTTCACCTTGTTCGGCCTGTTGTCGGAACAAGCGTCCGCCTTGTGTGCATTCAGCTTTCGTTTGAATATATGCGAATGTTCTGCAAGTCAATTGACAGCGTTGTTTTTGACCTTTCTGTTTCTCCTCAAACGAAGCAGAAGCTTATTGAAGTTCTTCAGGAAATTGCCGAAACAAATCCCAATGATGAGTACAGCACACTTCTTCAAATTGCTCATGTCAATAAGATTTACTATCTGCTCTTAAAAAATTGCACCTGCTTTAAGAGAGCGACCAACAATCCGATTATTCCACGCAGAGATTTTTCATATGCAAAAACAGCAATTGCATATATTAACGAAAATTACAAGCGTGAAATTCCTCTTAACGAGATTTCATCGGTTGTAAATCTTTCTCCGTCTTATTTTTCGAAGTACTTCAAAAGCATCACTCGTGTGAGCTTTTCGGAGTATCTTGCAAACCTCCGACTTGAAAATGCAATCAACGATATGCTTGATAAGAACTCGACGGTTTCTGCCGCTGCACTTGAAAATGGCTTTGCAAATGTAAAGTCATTCATCACACAGTGCAAAAAGGTCTACGGTCTTACACCGGCGCAGTATAAAAAGAAACTTCTCAACAGATAAAATTTTAAAGGCTCAGAACTTTGTAATGGTTCTGAGCCTTTTTGCATGCGGCATACAGCCGTTTCCTATTGATAAAGTTTATCCTTGAAAAATTTCGCCACCATATCCCACAGCTTTTCCTGTGCAAAAAATATGTCGGCGTGTTCCGCTCCGTTAATTGCAACCAATGTGACATCGCAACCGTTTTTCTCAAGCAAATCGTGCAATTCGGCACTTTGCGAAAAAGGAACAGTGGAATCGTCTGTTCCGTGAAAAATCATAAACGGCGGTGCTGACGGGGTTACATACGAAACGGGACAACACTTCATTGCCTTTTCCTTATTGAGTGCAACATTCATTCCGAGCATGAGCGACTCCATACTTGCCGCCGAAGTTAACGGCGATTCATATGGAAATGTTGAAACATCAGTCGGCGGATAAAAAGCACAGCAAGCCTGTACCTCGCTTGAACAGTCAAGATAATTTCCGACATCAAGAGCCTTATCATTATCCAAAGCACACATAGCAGCAAGATAGCCCCCTGCGGATTCGCCTGCAACACCGATTTTGTTTTCATCTATATTATAACGGTCTGCGTGAGCCTTGATGTAGCGAATAGCTGCTTTTACATCCTCCAACGGCATCGGATATGCCCCTTCATTGCTTGTGCGATATTCAACACTTGCAACCGCAAAGCCCTCGAGTGCCAACTTTGCAAGATAAGCAAAATGGGCAGATTTATCCAGTCTTATCCAACCGCCACCGCAAAACCACACAATACACGGGTATTTTTTGTTTTTTAATTTTGGATAAATCAAGTCGAGTTTCAAGTCCCTTGTGGTGTGTCCGAACCATGCGTCAACCTGTGCATAGGTTATGTCGGATACGGTAAAATATCTCGGTTTTTCAATTTTAAGATTCATTTCAAACTTCATAATATTATCCCTTATCAGTTGTATTTGCGGAGCAAGCCTATATTATATGACTCAATCTCCGAAAGGTCGCTTTCGCTGAAATTGTAGTTTTCATGATACCAGCTCCGGCTCTCATAGTATTTCTGAATTGATTTTGTTTTGAAAACATATCCGTGACGGGCATAGATTTCATTGATTGCATCCTGTGCAACATCTCCGCCGAGTCCCGTAACTTCATCTACAGTAAGTTTTCTTTGTGACGAATGCGGAAATATAAAACCGTCGTTACGGTTTTCGTCTGATTTTGACGAAGAACTGTTTGAGCTTTCAGCTCTCTTAGCATCATCACTCTTTGTCGGCTCTGTTGATTTTGTGTAACTTTCGGTCGGATTCATATTGTTACCCTTTACGGTAACGGTACAGGTTGCCTTTTTGCCGTTTGCGGATTCGCAGGTGATTGTTACAACACCTTCGCTTTCACCAAAAACCATGCCGTTGCCGTCAACACTTGCGACCTTCGGATCCGATGACGACCACACAAGGTTGTCGGACGGAGCGTCAACAGGCTTTACCTTTGCCTCAAGCTGAATTTTACTTCCCTGTTTTACGGAAGTTGAGCTCTCGCTCAGAGTCACGCTCTCAATCTCTTTGTCAAGAACGGTCACATTGCAAAGTTTTTTTAGTCCGCTTTCGCTCTCTGCCGTCACAACGGCTGTTCCCTTTGATTTGCCTGTGATTGTTCCGTCATCAACGGTCACAATTTTATTGTCCGAAGATGACCAGCTTATTTTTCCCGCATCTGCACCCTCGGGTTCAATTGTTACCGAAATATGCTTAGTATCGCCCACACGAAATTCAATTTCTTCATAGCTTAATTTCATGCTCTTGGCTTGTTGTACAAAGCATGAGCAAATCACAAACGGCACAAGCATAATCATCGCCAAAACGGGTATTAATTTTTTCACAAATACTCCCCTGTCCTTAATATATGTAAAATCCTTATTCTTATCTGTATTCTAATCTTATTCTAACCTATTTATATACTTTTGTAAACCACAGCCGATCAACTTTCATTCACAAGCTTTTCAAGACCTTCTCTGCTCTTTATAAGTATTCTTCGATATTCGGTAGAAATGTATCCCGATTTTGCAAATCTGCTCAGAGTTTTGCTGACCGTTACCCTCGATACGCCTACCGTGTTGGCAATTTCTTCATGCGTAATTGCAACAGAACCGTTATGTTCGCTTTCAAGCAAGAGCCCTGCAATACGGGCGTCTGCCTGCATAAAGGTCATTGAGTCAAGCTGTGATGACAAAAGTCTTATTCTGTTGGCAAGAATTTCAAGCAATTCAAACGCAAGCGTCGGGTGCTGTGCGATAATGTCGGTCAATCGCTTTTTGTCAATCATTATAACTTCGGTATTTGTAAGTGCCTTGGCGGAACTGACTCTCGGCTTTTTGTCAAAAAAAGCACCCTCACCGATAATCTCGCCGTGTCTTGCCGTGTTGAGAGTTTTCTCGTTGCCGTCAACGGAGTTCATATACACCTTTACACTGCCCTTTTTAATGTAGCAAAAGCTCTGTGCCGTGTCGCCCTGAAGATAGATTATCTCATCTTTTGAGTATTTTCTGACGCTCCCCGACTGTTCAATCAGCGACTGCATATTCTCATGAACAGTGCTGTTTGCGTGTCCGCAGGCATTAATCGTGTGTTCCATAATTCACCGCCCTAATAATCCGATTTATTTCCTTAATTGTAACATAGTTTACAATCTTTTTGCAAGGTGTATGCAATAATTATCTTAAAAGAAAAGGAGTGATTTATTATGGGTATGACTATGTCGCAGAAGATTCTTGCGGCTCACGCAGGACTCAGCGAAGTCAAAGCAGGTCAGCTTATTGAGGCAAAGCTCGATATGGTTCTCGGTAACGATGTAACATCTCCCGTAGCCATTAATGTATTCGAGGAAAACGGCGCTACCTCAGTATTTGACAACACAAAAATCGCAATGATTATGGACCACTTTACACCTAATAAAGATATCAAGGCAGCTACACAGGTTAAACAGGTTCGCACATTTGCAGACAAATATGATATCAAAAACTACAGAGATGTAGGTCAGATGGGTATTGAACACGCACTTCTCCCTGAACAGGGTCTTGTAGGACCGGGCTGTCTTTGCATCGGTGCTGACTCACACACCTGTACATACGGCGCACTCGGCGCATTCTCAACAGGTGTCGGCTCAACAGATATGGCGGCAGGTATGATCAGCGGTAAGGCTTGGTTCAAAGTTCCGTCAGCTATCAAATTCAACATCGTAGGCAAGCCACAGGGTTTTGTAAGTGGTAAGGATGTTATTCTCCACATCATCGGCAAAATCGGCGTTGACGGCGCACTTTACAAATCAATGGAATTCACAGGCGAAGGTCTTAAATACCTCAACATTGATGACAGACTTTGCATTGCAAACATGGCAATTGAGGCAGGCGCAAAGAACGGTATCTTCCCTGTTGACGACATCACCCGTGAATACTGCAACGGCAGATATCAGGGTACCCCTGTCGAATACACGGCAGACGAGGACGCTGTTTATGACGAGGAGTACACAATCGACCTTTCAACTCTCCGTCCGACAGTTGCATTCCCGCATCTTCCCGAAAACACAAGAACAGTTGATGAAATCGGCGAAAAAGAAGTTAAGATTGACCAGTGCGTAATCGGTTCATGCACAAACGGCAGAATTTCAGACTTGCGTGCCGCCGCAAACATTCTCAAGGGCAAGAAGATTGCAAAGAATGTTCGTTGCATCATCTTCCCCGGCACACAGCAGATTTGGCTTGACGCTATGCACGAAGGTCTTTTTGATATCTTTATTGAGGCAGGCGCAGTTGTTTCAACACCGACCTGTGGTCCGTGTCTTGGCGGTCATATGGGTATTCTTGCCGCAGGCGAAAGAGCAATCTCAACAACTAACCGTAACTTTGTCGGCAGAATGGGTCATGTTGACAGCGAAGTTTATCTTGCAAGTCCGGCTGTTGCCGCCGCAAGTGCTGTCGCAGGCTACATCATTGACCCCGAAAAGGTATAAGAAAGGCAGGTAACAAACAATGAACGCAAAAGGTACTGTACACAAGTTCGGCGACAATGTGGATACCGATGTAATTATCCCTGCTCGCTACCTTAACACCGCATCTCACAAGGAGCTTGCGGCTCACTGCATGGAGGACATTGACGCAGATTTCGTAAACAAGGTTAAAGAGGGCGACATTATGGTTGCCGAAAAGAACTTTGGCTGCGGTTCTTCCCGTGAACACGCACCAATCGCAATCAAGGCAAGCGGTATTTCATGTGTAATCGCATCAACCTTTGCAAGAATTTTCTATCGTAACTCAATCAACATCGGTCTTCCGATTCTTGAATGTGACGAGGCGGCAAAGGATATCAAAGAGGGCGACACAGTTTCCGTAAACTTTGACACAGGCGTCATCACCAACGAAACAACAGGCAAAACATATCAGGCTGAGCCGTTCCCCGAGTTCATTCAGAACATCATCAAAAAAGGCGGTCTCATCAACTCGATTATGTAATCCGTTGATTTTGATTTATAATTATAACAGAACAATAAACGGCAGACTTACTCACAAGTCTGCCGTATTTTTTAGTAATATTCACTTGTAAATATCACCACGATTTCCGACCGCTACAATTCGGATCGTCAGAATATTGTCGTTCACTGTATAGATAACCCTGTAATCACCAACACGGAGTCTAAAAAATCCGCTTTCACCCTGCATGACTTTTATGTCACCGGATTCGGGCAATTTATAAATTGCCTTAAATAAGCGTTCTTTTTGGGGCTTGGGCTGTTTTGAGATAAACTTTACAGCTTTCTTTTCAAATTCAATCCTGTATTTCATCTATATCGACTCCACACATCTTTGCCGCCTCTTCAAAGCTGACAACATCATCTTTTTCGGTATCGTTTTTATATTCATCTAATAATCCTGCACAATACAGGTCATCGGCACTTTCATCAGCAACCAATCCCTGCAAATATGCAATTGCGTAGCCGAGTTTGTAATCGGGCATATTGTTTATAAGCTGAATAGCAAGTTCTTTATAGCTCATAATCAAACCTCCGTTTCAAAAAGCCTAACCGATAATTACTCTTTGCTTTATTGTAACAGATAAATTTAAAATAATCAACATAAAATCATATATTGCTTTTTAGTTAAGTGACACATTATATGTTGCTAAAATTATCCCGACAGATTTTGCTCTGTCGGGATTGTTGCTTATAATATTATTTTCTTGTAATTGACCAACCTGTTGCGTTATAACCGCTGATTGTCTTGCCGTTTTTGTCGATGCAACGGAGAGTGTATGTAACCTTCTTGCCCTTCTTTGCACCCGAGTCCGTATAACTTGTAGCTGTTGTGTCTTTAACCTTTGTCCAACTGCCTCCGTCATATTTCCTGTAAAGTCTGTAGCCGTATACACCTGCAACCTTGCCCCATGTCACGCTTACACCCTTTGAAGTGTTTGTAAGCTTTGTGATTTTCGGTGCAACGGGTGCATATTTTTTCGACCAACCCTTTGAATTGTAACCGCTTACTGTGTTGCCGTTCTTGTCAATACAACGGATTGTGTAGGTTTCCGTTCTGTTCGGACTTACTCCCGAGTCGGTAAAACTTGTCGCAGTTGTATCCTTAAACCTTTTCCAACCGCCTGATGAGGTCTTGTAGTAAAGTCTGTAACCGTAAACTCCTGCAATTTTGTTCCAACTGAGCTTGATACCGCCTGAAGTGTTTTCAAGCTTTGAAATTGTCGGAGCAACAGGAGTGTATTTTTTCCGACCAACCCTTTGAGTTGTAACCGCTGACAGTATTGCCGTTCTTGTCAATGCAACGCATTGTGTAGGTTTTTGTCTGATTTACGCTTACCGCTGAATCGGTATAACTTGTTGCAGTTGTGTCCTTAATTCGTTTCCAACCGTTTGAAGTTTTCTGATAAACTCTGTAACCGTAAGCACCCGAAACTTTATTCCAGCTTATTTTGATACCGCCCGAAGTATTTTCAAGTTTTGAAATTGACGGTGTCTGCACAGTTTTATCAAGTGCAACAAAGTTAAAGCTGTTTTTCTTAGCGTAAGATTCTGCGACAGTACCTCTGTAACCCTTAACAGTAAAATCTTTAACCTTGTTTATTTTATAATTATCAAAATCAAAAACAAAGCCGATTGCATAATCGTCTATTTTAGCTACATTTTTCTCAATTGTAACTGTTTTAAGATTTGGGTTATCAAGTAGTATACCGTAACTTCCGACATAACCATTGCATAGTTCTTTTAATGAAGTAGGTGTTGTATAGGCAGAATCCTTTTTGTTATACGGATAAAGAATAATTTTAGTCTTATTCTTGTCATACCAAATACCGTTTTCAGAGGTATAGTTTTTATTATTGAGGTTGACATTCACCTTTTCAAGCGAAGTACATCCTGCAAATACCTGTCCACCTACTGTTTTCAAATTGCTTCCTATATTAACACTCTTTAATTCCGAACATCCTGCCATTGCTATATTATCCATAATTATCACGCTGTCGGGGATGTCAATAGTTTCAAGACTTGTACAATGCGATAATGCACCCATTCCGATTTCGGTCAAATTCTTTGAAAGCTCTATATTTTTCAGATTGGTGCAATAAGAGAAAGCAAGTCCGTCAAGAACCGTAACGCTGTCGGGAACAGTAATGTTTGTCAAACTTGAACAATTAGAAAAAGTCCATGATTCAATGCGTTTGACACCGTCAGGAATATTTACATTTTTCAGTCCCTCACAATCTAAAAATGCCCAATTACCGATTCTGTTTACTGTTTCGGGAATTTTCACACTTGTCAGATTCTTTTCTTCATAGAAAGCATAACCCGAGATATTGGTAATGCCCGACTTGAGGGATAATTCTGTATTTTTAGGCATATCGCCTTTGTAACCGTAAGCACTCTCGCCTATATATACCACACCGTCAGGCTGACTGTTAAGCCACTTTGTTTTTTCAAAAGCTCTTCCGCCGACATATGGTAAATCATCCGAAACTGTAACACTTGCAAGATTTTCACAACCTGAAAACGCATACTCGCCCACACTTGCAACACTCCGAGGAATTGTTATTTTCGAAAGTTTTTTACACTCAACAAAAGCAAAAGCGCCGATACTTTTCAAGGTTTCCGAGAAATTAACGCTTGTAAGTTTTTCGCAAGAGCCAAAAGCGTCATTTTCTATTCTTTCAATGCCGTCATTGAAGTTAAGTTTTGTGAGTCCCTGACAATTATAAAAAGCGTACTTGTCAATATGTTTTACACTGCTTGGAATTAAAATGGCGGTAAGATTTGCACAATCTTTAAAAGCCGACTCTGAAATGCTGACTGTATCGGATTTTACAGTAATTTTGGTGTTGCGTGGCATGTCGCCTTTATACTTATACGCTACTTTTCCGACATACACAAGACCGTTCGGCTGATTATTAAACCACTTTGTGTTATTAAATGCATTTTCACAAACAGTATCAAGATTGCTGGAAAATTTAATTCTCTCAAGTTTTATACAGCCGTTAAAAGCAGAAAATCCAATTGTTGTAACTCCGTTCGGAATGGTAACGCTTGTAATAATTCCGTTGTCACTCAATGCACCGGTATCAATTTGTTTTACCGTGTGACCGTTAATTGCCGAAGGAATGGACAAAGATGATGCCATACCGTCATAGTCAGTAATTGTACACGAATTATCGTCTTCTATTTTGTATTGAAAATCACCATAGGTAAGTTCATCGTCCTCCGATGCGTTTACCGTAATCGGAGCAACAACAATTATACTTAAAAGCATAGTAATCGTCAGAAATACAGATGTCAAACATTTAATCTTTGTTTTCATAAATAAGCCTCCTTAAAATATAATACTCGTTGTCTGTCAACTCGATTATACACCTTGATATTTGCAATTGTCAATAAAATTATTTTTAATTTCAAAGCATTTTTATGAATGTTATAGAAATTCACATTGCTTTTTAATATGTCATACCAAAAAGCATCGGACAAATAATGATTGAATTTTTTGTTATGATAACACCATATAAAATTCGCAAAGTAAAGGTCATAATGTGGGGGCGAACCGTGTTCTCCCGTTCGTGTGCATTGCACACGATTGAACGCTGTGCGTTCAAATTATACACAACTCATCACCTTTTCATCAAAAATCTATTAAACAAAAACATTCATCACGCGGGCGGATAATATCCGCCACTACAGTATATCAACAACTTTGTAACATTTATATAATATGTAACGACAAAAAAGCCTCCCGAACAAACGGGAGGCTTGAATGCTTTTACGCACAAATATTTAAAGTAAAGTTATTTAACAAATTACTTCTTGTAAGATGTGTGCCAAATTTCCTTAGCATACTGGAGGATTGTACGGTCAGATGAGAACTTACCTGCATTTGCAATGTTGATAAGGCACTTCTTACCGAATTCCTTACGGTTAGCATACTCTGTGTTAGCTCTGATCTTTGTATCAACATAATCGGGAAGGTCATAGATGAGGAAGTAGTTATCAGCCTTCTGCCATGAAGAATCCTTGAGGAGTGAATCATGGAGTTCCTTGAAGCTGCCTTCGCCCTGAGCGCCGCCGTCATCAAATGTGCCGTCAACAAGAGTATCAACAACTCTCTTAATTTCCGGATTAGCGTCATAAAGAGCCTTTGGATGGTAACCTTCCTTCTTCATTCTCTCGATATCCTCAACCTTTGCGCCGAAGATGTACTCGTTCTCAATGCCTGCGCACTCAGCGATTTCAACATTAGCACCGTCAAGTGTACCGAGTGTAGGAGCACCGTTGAGCATGAACTTCATGTTACCTGTACCCGATGCCTCAAGACCTGCTGTTGATGTCTGCTCAGAAAGGTCAGCAGCAACAACAATCTTCTCAGCGTAAGATACATTGTAGTTAGAAATGAAGTAAACCTGAAGGAGATCCTTTGTTTCGGGATCGTTGTTTACAAGCTTAGCAATCTCGTTGATGTACTTAATGATTGCCTTTGCTCTTGCATAACCCGGAGCAGCCTTTGCGCCGAAGATAAATGTTGTAGGAGTCCAGTTTTTAAGCTTCTTATCCTTCAATCTGAAGTAGATTGTCATGATTGAGAAAGCGTTGAGGAGCTGTCTCTTGTACTCGTGAAGTCTCTTAACCTGAATATCATAGATTGAATCGGGATTTACATCGTAGCCGTCCATCTTCTTGATGTAGTCTGCGAGCTGCTGTTTCTTCTTCTTCTTGATATTGTTGAACTTTGTGATTGTTCTTGTGTCAATGCAGTCATTGAGCTTTTCAAGAAGTGAAAGGTCTGTAAGCCATGCATCTGAGCCAACCTTCTCTGTGATAAGAGCAGAAAGCTCAGGGTTGCAAAGACCGAGCCAACGGCGCTGTGTAATACCGTTTGTCTTGTTCTGGAATCTCTCGGGATATACCTGATACCACTCTTTGAGTACATCGGCCTTGAGGATTTCTGTGTGAAGCTCGGCAACACCGTTTACATATGTTGATGCGTATGTTGCAAGTCTTGCCATATGAACAACATTACCGTCGATAATGCGCATCTTAGCCTTTGTATCCTCGTGCACACCCTTAGCAGTAAGCTCTTCCTGGCACTTGTTGGCGATAAGGCAGATGATGTGATAAATCTCAGGAATAACCTGTGTCATAAGGTCAGCAGGCCACTTCTCGAGAGCCTCGCCGAGAACTGTGTGGTTTGTATAGTTAAATGTCTTTCTTGCAATTTCAAAAGCGTCGTCAAAGTTGAAGCCTTCGTTCATAAGAAGTCTTACAAGCTCGGGAACACATGATACAGGATGTGTATCGTTAAGCTGAATTGTGTTTTCCTTAGCAAAGAAGCTGAAATCATTGCCGTGCTTCTTCTTATAACGGCGCATAATGTCCTGAAGTGATGCAGAACAGAAGAAATACTGCTGTTTAAGTCTGAGAACCTTGCCCTCATACTTGTTATCGTTAGGATAAAGAACCTTTGTGATGTTTTCGGCATCGTTCTTTTCCTGAACGGCATTGTTATACTCTGTGTTGTTGAAAGCAGTAAAATCAAAATCGTTTATTGCCTCAGCCTGCCAAAGACGAAGTGTGTTGATGTTTGTTGTCTTACAGCCGATAACAGCCATATCGTAAGGAACAGCCTTAACTGTCTGGCCCTTGAATGATACTGTAACAGCCTCATCCTCAACACGGTTGCACCACGGATCTTCAAATCTCTGCCAGTTATCAGCTGTTTCAACCTGATAACCGTTTTCGATAAGCTGCTTGAAAAGACCGTACTTGTAACGGATTCCGTAGCCGTCAAGCGGTACCTCCTGTGTAGCAGCACTGTCGAGGAAACAAGCGGCAAGTCTGCCGAGACCGCCGTTACCGAGAGCGGCATCGTCGATATCCTCAAATACATTGATGTCAATGTCCTTCTTTTTGAGGAGCTTTGTAACATCTTCAAGAATGCCGAGGCAGTAGAGGTTGTTGTACATCATTCTGCCCATGAGGAATTCTGCAGAAAAATAGTAAGCTCTGCGTTCGCTGTCATGTTTAATCTTGCTTGCTTCCCAGTTGCCTGCGATTTCGCCCATTACTGCTTTGCCGAGTGAGTAGTGAAGCTCAGCGGGTGTGAGCTCTTCAATCTTTTTGCAGTACATAGACTGAGCTGTGAGTTCAAGCTTTTCCATAATATTACCCATTTGTTTAGTCCTCCAGTCGTCCGCTTTTTTCAGACATAGTTTTTAATTTATCTGCAAGCTCATCAGTAAGAGCTGCACCATCGAGTCTCCATACCCAGTTTCCGCCGAGTGTTGACGGAATGTTCATTCTTGCCTCCTTGCCAAGGCCGAGAATATCCTGCATAGGTACGATTGCTGTATCTGCCTTGCTTTCATAAGCAACACGGATGAGCCCCCAGTTGAACGGTTCGTCATCAGGCATCTGACAATAACTTCTTGCATAGTTAACGTCCTCGGGTTTAGCTGTTTCAAGCCAGCCCATAACAGTATCGTTATCGTGAGTACCTGTGTAAACAACACAGTTTTCGGTGTATTTATGGGGAAGATAGTCGTTCTCTTCACCACTGTCGAAAGCGAATTCAAGAACCTTCATTCCCGGATAGCCTGTCTGCTCCATAAGCTCGGTTACATCGGGAGTGAGTGTTCCGAGGTCTTCGGCAACAATATCAATCTTGCCGAGTGCCTCTTCCATCATATTAAAGAACTTAATGCGCGGACCTTCGACCCATTCACCGTTGATTGCGTTTTCGGCAGGATAAGGAATTGAATAGTAGCTTGCAAAAGCTCTGAAATGGTCAATACGGGTGATGTCATAAAGCTTTGATGCAGCTTTGATACGCTCAAACCACCACTCATAATCGGTAGCCTCAAGGTAATCCCAATCATAGAGAGGATTGCCCCAAAGCTGACCTGTTGCCGAGAAGTAATCCGGCGGACAGCCTGCAACTGCGATGGGATCACCGTCGTCATAAAGCTGAAACAGCTCGGGATTTGCCCATGTGTCTGCGCTGTCCATGGCAACATAGATTGGCATATCGCCCAAAATCTTGATGCCGAGACCGTTTACATACGCACGGAAGGATTCCCACTGCTCATAGAATTTGAACTGTACAAACTTCCAGAAATCAACATCATCCTTGAGCTTGCGTTCATAACGCTTCACGGCAGCCTCATCACGCATTTTGATTTCCTCATCCGGCCATTCTGTCCAGGAAACCATGTCAAAGCTCTTTTTAACTGCCATATAAAGTGCATAGTTTTTGAGCCATGAACTGTTTTTACGCTTGAAGGATGTAAATGCCTTCTGGTCACCCTTTTTGAAGTTATCGTAAGCAATCTTCAAAACTTCAAAACGGTTGTTGTAGATTTTCTCATAGTCAACCTCGGCGTCATCTGAGCCCCAGTCACGGCTCATGACCTCTTCCTTATTCAAAAGACCTTCTTCACAAAGAGTGTCAAGGTCAATGAGGTAAGGATTGCCTGCATAGGTTGAAAAAGACTGATACGGTGAATCACCGTAACTTGTCGGTCCAACGGGGAGAATCTGCCAGATTGTCTGACCTGATTTTTTCAGAAAGTCAGCAAACTTGCGAGCCTCTTTGCCGATGGTGCCGATACCGTAGGGGGATGGAAGCGAAGTAATCGAAAGGAGAACACCTGCGCTTCTAGCCATAAAAATCAACTCCATTCTGACGGACTGTTAAATTTTTTAAATCTGCGAATTCGGGCGCAATTCGCCCCTGAACCCACAGTATCAAGATAATTTTAGCACATAATCTAAATTTTTACAAGTTATTTTTTTAACAATGACAAGTTATTGCAATATACTCAAAATAGTCAGTAAAACAGCGTCAGAAGTTAGTTTTCTTATATAGCCTCTTGAATTTACCATGTTAATATTGCCGCCAAGCATAAGCTTTATTGCATAACTTTTGTCTTTTGTGCTGATTCCGCAATAAACAAGACCGACAGGCTTTTCGGGAGTTCCGCCCGTAGGACCTGCAATTCCCGTTGTACTTACGGCTAAATCCGCACCAGAAACATTTCTTGCACCCTCTGCCATCTGCATTGCAGTTTCAGCCGAAACTGCGCCAAGCACAGACAGCGTTTCGTTTGAAACTCCAAGCACCTTATGCTTCATTTCATTTGCATATGTGCATACGCCAAAATCAAACACATCGCTTGCACCGCTTACTGCGGTAATTCTTTCACTTAAAGACCGCCGTACAACTTTCTGCGGTTGCAAGCTTTACACCCCTTTTCACGGAGCTTTGCAACAACATTTTCCTGGAGCGTGTCGGAAATTGAGATTGATTTTTTTCTCAAAAGCCGAACCACATCTGTATCTGTCAGAGTTATCATTAGTAATCATCTCCGTAAAACTTTTTTCGTATATCCATATTTTAGCACCGGCATATGAATATTGCAAATTAGTTTTTACTTTTTTGATATATTAAATAGAAAAGGAAAGCGCTCACGCAAAAACGCTTCAAAAAAAGAGGTAATTTTATGGCTTGGGTTTTTTACCGGAAAAAAAATATATTCGGCAACAACTACACCCTTGTCGGAGAAAACGCAAAGCATATTTCTAAGGTGCTGCGTATGCGTACAGGCGAGGACATCACCCTTGTTTCTCCGGACAAAACGCAGTATGAATGTAAAATTTCGCTCATCACACAGGGTGAAGTCACGGTTGACATCATCTCACAAAAGCCGTGTGAAAACGAACCCGATGTTTTTGTAACCCTCTATCAGGCTCTGCCAAAGGGTGATAAAATGGATTTCATCATTCAGAAATGCACGGAACTCGGAATCAGCAGAATTGTGCCGATGATTTCGGCAAGATGTGTTTCTCGTCCCGATGAAAAGTCGCTGAAAAAAAAGTGTGAACGCTGGCAGAAAATTGCTCTTCAGGCGGCAATGCAGAGTCGCAGAGGCATTATCCCCGAAGTAACTCCGTGCATTTCGTTTAAAGAGGCAACAGAACAGACAAAGCAGAACGAAAAGACCGTATTTTTTTACGAAATGGGCGGAGAATCCGTCAGAAAAATTCTGAATGGCACAAAGCCTAAAACCGTCGGAATGTTCATCGGCAGTGAAGGTGGATTTGAACAATCGGAGGTTGACAGCGTAACCGCAATCGGAGGTCAGGCGGCAACCCTCGGCAAACGAATTCTCCGTGCAGAAACCGCCCCCCTCGCCGCCCTATCCATTATTATGTACGAAACCGACAATTTTAGTTCGTGAAGACAGTTTGTACAATGCACAACAAATGATGCCCGAGCGCAGCATAGCAGTTGCATATACCGACTCGTAGGCGAGTGCCTCGCACCCCTCTCGTGAAGACAGTTTGTGCAATACACAACAAATGATGCCCGAGCGTAGCATAGTAGTTGCATATACCGACTCGTAGGCGAGTGCCTCGCACCCCTCTCGTGAAAACAGTTTGTGCAATACACAACAAATGATGCCCGAGCGTAGCATAGTAGTTGCCTATACAAATTACATTAACTCAACACCAAAATCGGAGGAAAATTTATGACAGGAATTATATGTGCCATGCAGATTGAGGCCGACGGAATTATCGCCCTTTCTCAGAACACACAAACCGAAGAAATCGCAGGAATGAAATTCACCACAGGTACTCTTAACGGCAAGGACATAGCCGTTGTAGTCTGCGGAGTCGGCAAGGTCAATGCCGCCATGTGTGCCGTTGTGCTTATTGAAAAGTTCAATCCCGATGTTGTAATCAACAGCGGTGTGGGCGGTTCACTCTCCCCTCTTGTATCAATCGGAGATATTGTTGTTGCGACAAAATCCGTTCAGCACGATATGAACACAACTGCTCTCGGTGACAGACAGGGCGAGGTTTCGTTTCCTGACGGTACAAAAATCTTTTTTGACTGCGACAAAACAGTAGTTAAAAAGCTCACGCAGGCGTGCAGGGCACTCCCTGACACCAAGGTTGAACAGGGCATTATCGCAAGCGGCGACATATTCGTTTCCGACCGCAAAAAACGAAAAAGAATTGCCGACACATTCGGTGCTCTTGTCTGTGAAATGGAGGGTGCGGCAATCGGTTATGTTTGCTACGCACTCAAAACTCCTTACGGAATCATCAGGGCAATCTCCGATGACCTTGACGAAAACAAGGGTGTTGACTATGAAAAATTCTGCAAACTTGCAAGCAAAAAAACCGTAGGCGCGATATGTGAATATCTAAAAAATGAATAATTACGACCGACTTAAAACGGGGAACGCTTTTGTTTCCCGTTTTTTCTTTTGTAATGAGTTGTCTTTTTCGATTTCTATTGACAATATAATCACATTTGGATAAAATAAAAGGTAACATTGTTTTATGGAATAACACTACATATACAAGGGAGAGATATATATGCAGCTTACAGGTGCAGAAATCATTTGCGAGTGTCTTCTTGAACAGGGTGTTGACACGGTTTTCGGTTATCCGGGCGGTGCGGCACTTAACACATACGACGCACTCTATAAATACAGCGACAGAATCCGTCACATTCTCACAGCACACGAGCAGGGTGCTTCTCATGCGGCTGACGGTTACGCAAGAGCAACGGGCAAAACAGGCGTTGTTATGACAACATCGGGCCCCGGTGCAACAAACATTGTAACAGGCCTTGCAACAGCCAATATCGACAGTATTCCGCTTGTTGCAATCACAGGCAATGTAACAACCGATCAGCTTGGAAGAGACAGCTTTCAGGAAGTTGACATTGTAGACATCGTAAAGCCCGTTACAAAAGCAAGCTTCCTTGTTGAAAAGGTTGAGGATCTTGCCGACACCATACGCAAGGCTTTTGCTCTTGCTCAACACGGCAGAAAGGGACCTGTTCTCGTAGATGTTCCAAAGGATGTAACAGCAAACAAAACAGAGTTTGTACAGACTATTCCCGAAAGGCCGAGAACCTTTGAAATCAGAAACCCAGAAAAAGTTCGTGTTGTTCAGGAAATGATTAAAAACGCAAAGCGTCCTATGATTTACGCAGGCGGCGGTATCATCAGCGCTGACGCAAGCGAAGAATTCAAGGCATTTGCAGAGCTTATTGACGCTCCTGTTTGTTGTTCGCTTATGGGACTTGGCTGTATTCCCGCCGATCATCCGCTCTGTGTCGGCAACATCGGTATGCACGGCGGTTACGAAACAGGTATGGCAACAGCCGAATGTGACCTTATGATTGCGTGCGGTGCAAGATTCTCCGACCGTGTTGCAGGCGACCGTGAAAAGTTCGGCGAACAGGCAAAGATTGTTCAGCTTGACATTGACGAAAAAGAAATTAACAAGAATGTAAAGGTTGATGAATACATTCTCGGAGATATAAAAGAAATTCTCATTGCACTCACAATCGGTCTTGACCGTCAGAACCATCCGGACTGGCTTGCGAAGATTGAAGAATGGAAGCATCATTTTGACGATAAAAAGCTCCCCGAGTGCGACCTTCCGCTCCCACAGCAGGTTCTTGATACAATCAACGAAATCAAGTGTCCGTCAGACATCATCGCAACAGATGTAGGTCAGCACCAAATGTGGGTTGCACAGTTCAGCAAGATTATGGAAAGCAGAACGCTCCTCACATCGGGCGGTATGGGTACTATGGGTTACGGCATGGGCGCCGCAATCGGTGCGCAGTGTGCCCGTCCCAATGACAGGGTTTGCCTCATCACAGGTGACGGCAGTTTCCACATGAACTTAAACGAACTCGTAACAATGAAGTCGTATGAACTCCCCGTTGTTGTAGTTGTTATGAATAACACGGTTCTCGGTATGGTTCGTCAGTGGCAGAAGCTTTTCTACGGCAGTCGTTTTTCACAGACCGATCCGCACAGAGCAACCGACTTTGTAAAGCTTGCAAATGCTTTCGGCATTGACGGATTGAGAATTGAAAAGCCCGAGGAAATCAAGCCGATTCTCACAAAGGCTTTTGAGATGAACAAGCCCGTTGTTGTTGACTGCCGCATCAGTCCCGATGCAAATGTTCTCCCGATGATTCCTCCGGGAAAAACAATCAACGAAATCATCACCGAAATGTAAGCCGAGAGCCTCGGCACGCAGTTCGTGTAGGCAGTTTTGTTAAGGAACAACTTTCAGCTCCCGAGCACAGCAAACCGCTGTTCCTTGTTCGTGTAGGTAGTTTGATTAAAAAACATCTGCATATTACCGAACACAGCTAACTTAATAATTAAACATATATAGGGTACTCGTTCGAGTACCCTGTTTTTTAATGCCATTCCGTAGCGGAATTCAACTTTGAATACATAGCTTTAACCAAAGCGTAAAAAAATCAGCCGTAAATACGGCTGTTTTCTGTTATGACTATT
>ENA-OQDT01000048-OQDT01000048.1-human-gut-metagenome-genome-assembly--contig:-NODE-48-length-64702-cov-6.272861_pt1 | contig 64702 bp, 58 predicted proteins | sample MGYA00242786_ERZ504617 | MGnify/ENA primary metagenome ERZ504617 (study PRJEB26092, sample SAMD00036337) | human gut metagenome | host: Homo sapiens | study: EMG produced TPA metagenomics assembly of...
GATCAGACCTGCGGGGCCCACTGCGAACACGGTACCGACCATAATCAGCAGCACAACAGAGAACACACGCATAATGTTCTGCATCACGGGGCCAAGGTACTTGCCGGTGACCTCTGCGATGGAAGCGCCATCATTGCGCTCGCTCATCATGCCGGAGAAGTAGTCATGCACGCCGCCGGCAAAGATGGTGCCGAAGGTGATCCACAGGAACACCACGGGGCCCCACAGAGCACCCTGCAGTGCACCAAAGATGGGTCCCAGACCTGCAATGTTCAGCAGCTGAACGAGGAACAGCTTCCACTGGGGCATCACAACGTAGTCAACGCCATCGTTGATGCGCACAGCAGGAGTTTCGCGGTCGTCCGGTCCGAACGTATTGTCAACGATCTTGCCATAGACAAAGTAGCCGATGATCAGGAGCGCCAGACAGAGTAAGAAACTAATCATACCAGAAACCTCCTTTTATCGTCCGTGCCCAGAGCCCCATTCTGCCCCGTCACGGCCATTCCTTGACCCTATGTTAACACAATCTTCATAAATCTGGTAATATCCTTCCAGAATGGCCCTTATATCAAAAACTATATAAGTCAGTCCTTCCCGGGAATTCCGGAAAAGATTTTTTAACGTATCCTCGGCAAAACTTCTTTACCGAAATCGTTTCAGCGGGTGGTTTTCAGTTTTCAGTGCACCCTGCCAAACTTTTTGGCACATTTTTGTGCACCTTGTCTGCATTCCTGTTCTTTTTGCCGCAATTCGTCGTTTCTCTGCACAAGCAAAAGCCGCCTGCCGGACGGCCCGGCAGGCGGCTTTGCGGTTGTGAATGGGTATCGGAATGGATGAAGAGGGGGAAATGTCAATTATGCAGTCTTTTTCACTGTCTGCTTTTTGGTTGCATAGATGAACAGCGCCAGCATAGCGATCGCAAAGAGGATGCCCACCGGGTAAGCAACTGCGGTGTTATAGACGGTAGCGCCCTCAGCAGTCTTATGGTTCAGCAGGCCGCCCAGGCACTCGGGAGCCAGCACGAAGTAAGTAGCGGACACGGCGCTCATAAAGGTGGCGGGCACTGCGGTGATCCAGTAGTTCTTCTTCTCCTTGAACAGGTACATGGAAGCGGCCCACAGAACGATCATGGCCAGTGTCTGGTTGGTCCAGCTGAAGTAGCGCCAGATCACGGTGTAGTTGATGAAGCCCAGCGCGTTGCCGATGCCCAGGAAAGCGCCCACGCCCAGCACAGGGATGCAGAGCTTCAGGCGGTTGCCGTAGCTGTCCTGATCGATCTTGAACCAGTCGGCCAGAGTCAGGCGGGCAGAACGGAAGGCGGTATCGCCGGAGGTGATGGGGCAGACGACCACGCCGATCATGGCCAGTGCGATGCCCACGCCGCCCATGGTCTTGGAGCAGACATCATAGATGGCCTTGGACTGACCCATTGCCAGTGCCTGTGCCAGACCGGTGTTCAGGCCATCGGTGACCTCGTACAGAGAGCAGCCTGCAGCGGCCCAGATCAGGGCAATGACACCCTCGCAGACCATGGCACCATAGAACACAAAGTGGCCCTGCTTCTCACTCTTCATGCAGCGGGCCATCAGAGGCGACTGGGTGGAGTGGAAGCCGGAGATCGCGCCGCAGGCAACCGTGATGAACATGAAGCTCCAGATGGGCGTGCCCGACGGGTGCATGCTGCCGAAGTGATCCCAGATCTCGGGGATGGTATAGGCAGGGTTGGTGAAGATGCCAAAGATGACACCGATGGCCATGATGATGAGGCAGATGCCGAACACGGGGTAGATCTTGCCGATGACCGCATCAATAGAGATAAAGGTCGCGATGAAGTAGTAGGTCAGAATGATGACCAGCCAGAACAGCAGCGAGGTCATCACGCCGGATGCACCGCTCTGGCTGCACAGCTCAACGATCAGACCGGCAGGGCCGACGGCGAACACGGTGCCCACCATGATCAGCAGCACAACAGAGAACACACGCATCACGTTCTGCATCACGGGGCCTAAGTATTTGCCGGTGATCTCCGCGATGGAAGCACCGTCGTTGCGCTCACTCATCATTCCGGAGAAGTAGTCATGCACACCACCGGCAAAGATGGTGCCGAAGGTGATCCACAGGAACACCACGGGGCCCCACAGAGCGCCCTGCATGGCACCAAAGATGGGGCCAAGGCCCGCAATGTTCAGCAGCTGGACGAGGAACAGCTTCCACTGGGGCATCACGACATAGTCCACGCCGTCGTTGATGCGCACAGCAGGCGTTTCACGGTCGTCCGGGCCGAAGGTATTGTCCACGATCTTGCCATAGACGAAGTATCCGCCCACCAGGATCGCAAGACAGAGCAGAAAACTAATCATACCAGAAACCTCCTTTTTGCCCCTGCCGGCCGCGGCCCCATTCTGCCGCATACCCGGGGCTCTTTTCTGGCCTCATGGTAGCACACTTTTTTCCAGCGGAGAAATATCTTTCCGGCATGGGGCCATATGGTTTCCGATATAGCTGCAAAGAATTTTTGCCGCTTTTCCGTTTATTTTTTGACCATTTATCAGCAAAAATAAAACCGGGCGCTTATTTTCGCCCGGTTTTTCATCCATTTATTGGTTTTTTTGTCAATTTCGAAGGGAGCAACCTTTGCCGTGCCTTAGCCGGAAAGCCCCCTTATTTTACGGTGGAAGCCGCTTCCTTGTGGAGCAGATCCACAAAGGCCTGCTCCTCGGGGCGCAGGCGGCCCCTGTCCGGGTAGACCAGCACATCCCGCATCTGCTGGCGCTGGGCCGGGCACTTCTTCAGCACCAGATGGTACTGCTCCAGTGCCCTGCGGGGCATGGGCGATGCCCACATGTAGGCCGTGGGCAGCCGCTGCAGGATCGAGAACTGGCTGCACCGCTCATACACATGGATACGGCGCTCCGGGTTGACATGCCAGCGCACACCGTCGCCGCCCTCCTCGCCGGGCAGCTGGAAATCATCGTGGAGGATCTCCATATACTTGTCCAGCTCAGACAGGTCGCGGATCTCCTTCCGGGCCAGCGGGCCGTCCCGGTTGGTCAGCAGGCTGTATTCAAAATCCATAATGGGTTCCATTTTCAGGCCCCGCCGGGCGCAGTAATGGGTATAGTGCTCGTCATCCTCCACGGCGTACCGCAGCAGAGCCAGATGATACCCCTGCCGCAGGACATGATCCAGTGCCTCCATGGAGCCGCCCTCCCGGATGTGGATGTGGAGCCGTTCTATGGAGGACACCTTCTCCAGATAATCCACCGCCGCATAGGAGGCATAGGTGGCGTGGGGGATCATTACCCGCAGCTCGGCGCAGCGCTCCTGCGCCTCCTGCACGCTCTGGTCCAGCCGATCCACCTCCCGCAGCACCCGTTCGGCCTGCTCGATGAAATGCCGTCCCTGCTCCGTGGGGATCATGCCGGTGGATGACCGCTCAAAAATGCGGAGATGATATTCTTCTTCCAGATTTTTCAGCGCCTTGCTCACGTTGGGCTGAGCGGCATACAGCCGCTTTGCCGCCGCACTCACAGATCCGCATTCCATGATGGCGACAAGATACCGCAGTTCTGTAATGTTCAACTTTTTCTCTCCTTTTGGCGTTTTTTCCCTTGCGCCTAGTTTATCAGGCGGCACACGGGGCTGTCAAGCGTTGACGGGGCCCCGCTGCCGTTTTATAATGTAAGAAACAATCTGCCCGAAAGAGGTCGAAGAGGATGGAAGAAAAAAACTACCGCGTTCTGCGCATTGAGGAGCAGCTTTATGGCTGCGAGGAGCTGCCCGAAGGCCAGCCCGTGCTCTGTGATGTCCTGCTGGAGGCTGCCGACGGCACGCAGCGGGTTCTCCCCTACCCGGATGCCGAGCTGACCCGGCTGGACATCAACGAGGGCAGCACCGTCACCCTGCGGGATCACAGGCTGACCAAGGCGGCGCACAAGGTCTATTTCACCCGCCACGGCGAGACCGTGTGGAACGTGGAAAACAAGATCTGCGGCATGACCGACAGCCCCCTGACCGAAAAAGGCCGCGCCCAGGCCCGGGAGCTGGGCGAAAAGCTCCGGACCAGCGGCCTTCGGATCGATGAGATCCTGTACTCTCCCCTGTCCCGCGCCGCCGACACCGCCCGGGCCATTGCAGAGGCCACCGGCATTCCTGCCCGGTGTGAGCCCCGGCTCCGGGAGCAGTGCTTTGGCCGCTACGAGGGCACGCCCCGGGACGGCGAAGAGTTCCGCATTTCCAAGACCCACTTTGCCGACCGCTACTCCGGCGGCGAGAGCATGATGCAGCTGGCCCAGCGCATCTACAACCTGCTGGACGAGCTCCGGGCCAACACCGATAAGACCTACCTGCTGGTGGCCCACAACGGCATTGCCCGGGTGGTGCAGTCCTATTTTTACGATATGACCAACGAGGAGTACGCGGCGGCAGGCATCAAAAACTGCGAGTTCGTGGAGTTTACATTCTGAAAACAGAAAGGACCCGCCGAGGGTCCTTTCTTTGTTTGCGGTTATTCTGCCTTGCGGTAATGGAACTGCTGGTCTCTGGTGATGAACAGGCCGATGCTGACCAGCAAAGCGGCCAGCTCGGCGGCTGTCACGGCCAGCCAGATGCCATCAATGCCCAGCAGGAGCGGAAGCAGCAGAACCGCCGCCACCTGAAACAGCAGGGTGCGCAGGAACGAGATGAGCGCACTGGTCACACCGTCGCCCAGGGCCGTGAAGAAGGAGGACGCATAGACGTTGAAGCCCATGATGAGGAAGCTCAGGCCATAGAGCCGGAAGGCCCGGGTGGTCAGAATGAGCAGGTTTTCATCATAGCCCACAAAGAAGCGGGCCACATGGGGGATGATGAACATGGAGCCGATGGTCATTCCCACTGCAACCACGCCGATGAGCTTCAGGCTCTTGCGGTAGAGGTTGTTGACCTCCTTGCGGTTATTGGCACCATAGTGGTAGCTGACGATGGGCGCACTGCCCACGGCGTAGCCCACAAACACCGCCACAAACAGGAAGGATGCGTACATGATCACACCATAGGCGGCCACGCCATCCTCGCCCGCAAAGCGGAGCAGCTGATAGTTGTACAGGATGTTCACCAGCGACATGGAAAGGTTGGTCATCAGCTCGGAGGAGCCGTTCACACAGGCTTTCAGCAGCACACCGCCCTCAAACTGCGGGCGACAGAGGTGGAGCAGGCTGGTGTTGTTCCGGTTGAGGAAGTAGAACACCGGCAGCAGGCCGCCCACCACCTGGCTGAGCATGGTGGCAATGGCGGCACCCTCCACGCTCCAGTGCAGGATGCCCACCAGCAGCACGTCCAGCACCATGTTGGTGCAGCCCGCGCCCACCGTGAAGTAAAAGCCCAGATGCGGCTTTTCGGCGGTAACAAAAAAACTCTGGAACATATTCTGCAGGATAAAGGTGGGCAGGCTGAGCATCAGCACCCGGCCATAGCGCAGGGCGTAGTCCAGCATCTCGCCTTCGGCACCCAGCATCATGGCCACCGGCCGAAGCAGCAGCATCCCCAGCACGGACAACACGATGCCGGCGATCAGCGCCGTTGACATGAACAGGCTGAAATAGCGATCAGCTTTTGCATTGTCGCCCTCGCCCAGCGTGATGCCCACAATGGCGCTGCCGCCGGTGCCCAGCATGAAGCCCACGGTACCCACCAGCATGGGCACGGGCATGATGAGGTTGACTGCCGCAAAGGCCGTTTTGCCCACAAAGTTTGAGACACACAGGCCGTCCACGATGCCGTAAATGGAGGTGAACAGCATGGTGCCGATGCAGGGCAGCACAAAACGGATCAGCCGTGAATAATCAAAGTGATCCGAAAGTTGAATTTTCTGTTTTGACATGGATTCTCCTTTTTGCAGGGGTGGATCACATCATCCCGCCGGGCCGCCAGCCGGTGCAGTAGCGGGCGTAATCGCGGTCGGCCTGTTTGACGTAAAGGAGGAACTGTTCCCTGCCTTCCTTGTCCGTGACCTGACGGACTTTGGTGGGCAGGCTCTGGCGCTGGAGCAGCTCCAGCTCATCGTTGAGCTCTTCCTCGGTATCAAAAGCATCCAGCTTGGTCCAGTGGGTGGCAAAGAGCCAGATGTTTGCAAGGGTGTTATTCATATTCAGTCTCCTTTTCCGGGGCATCGGCAAGGGTGCCGGCCCGGTAGAACGGCGCAATGGCGTTGGCATCGCCGTGGCGCACGATGGAATAGGTAATGTCGCAGTAGGGCTGGATGGCCGTGCTCTTTTCCACGGTGGAGATGAGCAGCACCTGCAGCTGCAGGCGGCGGAACAGCTCCATCATGGGGCGGATGCGGTCACTGGTCATCTTGCTGAAGGCCTCGTCCAGCAGGACAAGGCGGATGCTGTTCTCGCTCTTCTGGTAGATCTGCAGCAGGCTGGCGCAGATGGCCACATAGAAGGGAGCCTGGTTTTCGCCGCCGGAGGAATCGCGGCTGACGCGGGAAAGATAAGCCTGCTGGCCCGAGACGGTGTTGGTCACCTTGATGTCATAGTCCAGATAGGTGCGGTAGTCCACATAATCCGAGAGGGTGGCACCGGAGGTGGTGCGGCCCTCCTGCCGGGCCCGGGTGTTCTCGTCCACATCGGCCATGATCTTTTCCATCAGCGCGTCCACCTGCCGCTCGTAGACGGGGTCGGCAGTGGCGGCAAGGTTGTCCAGCGAGTCGCCGTCGGTCATCTGCTGGTTGCCCTTGTCCACAATGACCTGATAGAAGGCGGCCAGCTGGGGGTCCCGGCTGGGCTCCAGCTCAAAGCGGTAGACTTCCTCGCCGTAGGTCAGCTGCTCCATCACCTTGTTCAGCTCCCGGAACTGGCGGCGGGCGTTGAAGATATCATCCTTCATGCGGAACAAAATGTCCTTGCGGAAGCGGTCCTTGCAGTCCCGCTGTGCCTGTTCCAGGCGGGCGGCGTAGCGTTCCAGATCAATCCGGACAAGGCTGTCGTGCTGGGCGCGGTACTGCTCCACCCCGGCCAGACCCAGCGGATAATCGCAGACATAGTGCTCGTTGTAATCCCTCTGGGCGGGTTCCAGCGTGGAAGTGAGATACGCTCGCAGGGCATCGTCCAGCCTGGTCTGTGCCTTTTCGGCAGTCTGTGCGGCGGCACGGGCCGTGCGCCCGCCCGTCATCAGGCCCTTTTTGCGTTCCTGTGCCAGAGGCTCCAGCAGCGGGTGCTGTGCAAAGAATGCCTCTGCCGCCTCCCGGCTCTGTGCGGCGGTCTCCACCGCCTTACCCTGCTCTGCCTCACAGGATGCGATCTGCTTTTCGCAGACGCGGATATCGCCGCCCACCTGCTCCACGGCCTTGCGGGCAGTCTCCCATGCAGCTTCCCGGGCTTCTTCCTCGCGGTAGAGCTGCTGCAGCATGGGGTTCTCGCGGCAGTCCGCCAGCTTCTGCTCCTGCGCGGCGTAGTCGGCACGGGCGGCATCCAGCGCGGCCCGGCTGGCCCAGAGTTCGGCCAGCTGTTCCAGCGCATGGCCCCGCAGGACGTTCTGGTACTGGTCGTAGGCAGATTTCAGGGTCTTTTCGGTCTGGGCGGCTTCGCGGCAGCGGTCGGCCTGGGCGGCAAGCTGTGCTTCCAGCGCTTCGGCACGCTCCCTGCGGGCATCCAGGCCGATATAGCGCTGGGGCCTGCGCAGGCGTTCCAGCCGGAAGGGATGGTGGCGCAGCAGGTCCCGGGTGGCGCTGTCGGGGAAATGTTCCAGCGTATCGGGGGTGTCGCAGCAGACGATGCGGCGCAGGATGGTGTCCGCATACTGTGCGGCCAGCGGATTCTCGCTGGTGACCTGGGCGGCAAGGCTGTCGGCGGGGGCTGTCTCCGCATGGCGGTCTGCCTTGCGGATGCCCGGGGTATCCAGCAGGCTGATGGGCCCCACCCGGTCGCCCAGCGCCACAAAGGCGCTCTTGGCGGCGGCGTAGTGGGCAGGCGGCACAAGGATATCAAACCGGCGGTCGCCCAGGCAGGCTTCCACGCAGTCCTGCCAGCTCTCATCAGCCACGGTCAGCAGCTCACAGAAGATCTTCGCATCCGCTGTCATGCCGCGGCTTTTCAGCTCGGCGTTCACGGCATCCCGCACTTTGGTGGCGGCATCGCCGTGGGGGTAGACCCACTTGCCGCCGGACACGGCGTTCAGCTCGGCCCGCAGGCCCTCCTGCTCTTTTGCCAGATCCGCCGAAGCCTGCCGGGCAGCGAAATACTGCTCTTCCAGCGGCTTTTCGATGCGGGCCAGCGCCTCGGTCAGGGCGGGGAGATGTTCCGCTGTCAGGCGCTGGGGCCAGAGCTCCTTCTCCACCGCAAAGCCGCTGCGGTTCAGCTGGGTCAGCAGGCCGGTGATGGTATCTGCAGTCGCTTCCAGACCGTTCCTTGTCCGGGCTGCTACATCCAGCGCGCTCTTTTTTCGGGCCAGCTCCTCGGTCAGGGCATCCAGCGCCCGGCCCGCGCCGCTGTCACCGGCCGCACCGTGGGCCGCCAGATAGGCCCGGCGGGCTTCGGCTTCGGCGTTCTTGGCGGCCTCGTATTTTGCGTTCAGGTCGGCCAGCTGGCGGCGGCCTGCGTCCAGATGGCTCTGCCAGGAGGCATCCTCACCGGCATCCGCTTCGGCGCGGGCCAGCAGGGCCGCGCCCCGGTTGACAAGGGCATCCGTCTCTTTGGCAGCAGCTTCCCGGCCATACGCCACGATCTGTTCCAACGCGGCGGCACGGGTCTGGGCCTCGGCCAGAACGGCGTGGAGGTTTTCCAGCTCCACCCGGTCGCCCTGCAGCGCTTCCAGATCCAGCTCCGGCTGGGGCAGGATGTACTGGTACAGGAACTCCCGGAAGTTGGGGGATCTCGTCCATGCTGGTGCCCATCTGGAACACTTCGTTGAACTTTTTGCCCAGCGGGCTGGAGGCCCGTCCGATGCCCAGCGCGCGGCAGATGCGGTCCCGGGCCTCGCTGGGGCTGCGGGTGTAGGACAGGCGGCCCACGGCGGGTTTGAAGTCCTCCTTGGCGCTGGGGGCACCGGTGCGCGGATCAAGGAAGGGCAGCTTTTCCAGCGTGATGCCATCCTCAGAGATGTACCAGGTCTGGTCGCCGGGGTGAAGCTCCTGCATGGGGCCCTCGGATTCCACCCGGACAGCGATGACAAAGTTTGTCCGCTTGACGGTATCCCAGAACTCGGCACCGATGTATGCCACCGTGCGGCCCGGGCGGCGGTAGGCGTTCTCGCCGCGCTGCTTGGCGTGGACAGAGCCCTGCAGGGTGCGGCCGCTCTTTTTATTGCCCAGGGCATTGAAATTGCGGTTGGTGGTCAGGCAGTAGCGGATGGCATCCAGAATGGTGGTCTTGCCCACCGCGTTGACACCGATCATATAGGTCAGACGGGCACAATCAAAGGTGACATTTTCAAAGTTGTGCCAGTTGATGAGCTTCAGGCGCTTTAATTCGATCATTCTTCTTCCTCCCCGCTGGCATCCCCGTCAGGCCGCTCGTAGAGGGCCAGCTCTTCCCTGGTGCGGCTGCTCTCGGCGGCGGCATCGGCAAGATCTGCGTCCGGCAGGGCCAGCAGCACGGTGGGGAACACCTCAATGCGGCTGTCCAGACCGGTCAGCCGCCCCACCGGGCGGGCCAGATTGTACCTGCGCAGGGTGCGCATCAACTCCTCCAGCGTGCGCTGGTCCAGCCGCCGGGGCAGGTTCATCTTCTGCAGCTCTGTCTGCACCTCTTCCACCGTGACCAGCACCTGATCGGCGCTGGCGGCAAGGCTCTCCCGCTTTTGCAGGTAGAGCAGGCGGAGCACCAGCAGCAGGATGCTCTCGTATTTCAGCAGCCGGGCCTGACTGCCCTCATGCTCGTTGACCAGCGCCGCCGCCTGCAGCGGAGCCGGGTAAAGCGTTACCGCATAGCCCAGCGGCGCGAACACGGCCCGCACCTCGGGCAGATGATCCTGCACATAGAGGTATTTTGCCCGCTGATCCTCCACGCCGCCCAGCACAAAGCAGTGATTGAGCAGATAGTTTGCGGTCTCTTCCAGCATTTTATTCGGTTCGGCCATGGTCAGCGTCCTCCCTGCGGGGTGTCAGAATAAACTCTTCAAACCGGAAGCCGCCCCGTTCGACCCAGTTTCCGGTAAGGGTGATATCGTAAGCCCGGCGCGGCGACTGCGAGTAGGTGTGCAGGCCGATGATGCGGGCAAAATCGCGGGGGTATTCCTCCGCCAGCGTGGAGGCAGCCACCGCACTGCGGGCGGCAAGGGCCTGTTTTGCCAGCAGGCCCACATTTTCCTCGGTCACGGCCATCCGGGCGTAATCCAGCAGCAATTGCTGTTCTTTGTGCAGCTGCTCCGCATCCAGCCCGGCCTGCCGCACCGGGGCCAGCGGCGTTTCGCTGCGGGGCGCGGCGGGCGGGTAGAGGGGCTTTGCCCCGAACACCGCCGCCGGGTAGAGGTGCAGGCGCTTTGCCACCGGGCCGTCATCCGGCGCGAACAGCTGGTCAGGCGTTTTGATCTCCTCGGCATAGCGGCGGAGCAGGGCGGTGACACTGCCCTGTGAGGAGCGGTCGCTCAGCAGCAGGAACTGGGCCCGCTGCACGGCCCGCTTGCGGTAGCGGATGTGGCTCTGGTCGATCTGGCGCATCAGGGTGCTCATCTCTTCCAATGAATCCCGCAGTTTCTGGATAAGGGCACGCACGGCAGGAGCGGCCTCGCCGGGGGCGCAGTGCTCCACCCGGGCGTAATCCAGCGCCAGCCGGGGCAGGTGTTCTGCCTCGCAGTCGTCCAGCTCCTCCTCCAGATAAGCGCGGTAATTGAACAGGTTATCGCTGGTCTTGAAGCGGTGGTAAGCGGCGGCCACCACCTTTTCCTCGTACTGGTCGAAAAGCTCCAGCACCTCCTGCGGGGTGCGGTTGCGGGTGAGCCGGTCGATATAATGCCCGATGGATGCGTTCAGCGCCCGCAGGGACTTGTTCAGTGCTTCCAGATCGGAGGCCACCTCCCGCAGAACATTCTCATAGGGGCTCTTTTCCTCCCCGATGTTCTGCAGCAGCTGCCATGCCTTGTACAGCTTGCCGGTGTAGGTGACAACACGCGGGTTCAGGATCTCTTCCAGCGCTTCCAGCAGAGGGGCCACCTCGGGCACAAAGGCAAGGGCAGGCTCCTCCTCATAGCTGCCGGGCTGCTCTTCCAGCCAGCCGGTGCGGCGCAGGCGGAGCAGAAAGCCCAGCGCAAGGGTATGGGGGTCCCGGGTGGGCTGTTCGGCTTCATCGCCCGCGTCATCGGCATCCAGTGCCAGCGGCTTTGCCAGCGCCGCAAAGTAATCCTCGGCCCGGCTCACCGCTTCTGCCCGGGAGATGGAGTAATCCGCCGTGTGGCGGCACTCCTCCCACAGCAGGAGCAGCAGCTCCGCATAAAACGCCCGGTTGGGCCCCGCCAGCGGGCGGAACAGCCGCGGGCTGACCAGTTCAAACAGCTGCATCCAAAGGTTCCTTTCTTTCGACAAAATCTATCTTTTATTGTACCACATTCAGAAGGATTTTGCCACAAATACAAAAAGCCCCGGAGGGCGGCCTTTCAGCCACGCTCCGGGGATAAAATCATATAATTTGTTTTGCTCAGGCATTTGTATCAATAGCCACCGAGATAGCCATGTAGGTCTGACCATTCACAGCTTTGACAACAACGCCAACCTGTGTCCATTTCGTGCTCTGTGCAATGTCCACCTTTCCAAGATTGCCGCCTTCGGCAATTTTCTGAACAAACTTATTCAGCTTTGTGCCATCATAGTCAAATGTCGTCACAAATGTAGCTGCACACTTACCATCTTTGGGACCATCAATTTTGAACCAAACCTTAGACGAATAGCCAAACAGATTCAGCGAGAAATTCAAATCTCCCTTTGCTGCCTCATCAATACTTTGGCTTGCAATCGCTCTGCACTGTGCGTTGTTTTCCAGTTTCTTTCCCTCTGGGCGATTTGCATTGATCGTGCTCATCATCTGAGCTTCTGCCTGAGCCTCAGGGGTCGGCGTGGTATCACCGCCGCAGGCGGTGAACAGAACAAGTACCATGGTCGCCGCCAGAATCAAAGCGGCCAGTTTTTTCAGCATTTTCATGTCGGGACCTCCAGTCGTTTTGTTGTGTTTTTCATAATACGCAGGGTGCCTTTCCATTTTGAAACAGGGCCCCTTCCAGCTTTATTTTATCCAACGAGTGTCGCTTTTGTCAATTGCCAGCTTCACCAAACATTTTCTCCTGCTTTTGTTGTTTTTTCCAGAACGAATCTTCGCAAAGATCCTTTGCCGTGCCCGGGGCAAAAACCGGAAAATATTTCCGGCGTTTACACAATTCTACCACGATTTGGTGCTAAACTTAAGGCAATGGGAACCGCCGGGTGCCGTTCCTGAACAAGGAAAAGGAGTTTGCCCCATGCAGCATGGTTCCCTGCGCGCTCCGGTGCGCATTTTCATGGCAGCAGTTCTGCTGTGCCTGAGCTTTCTGGCCGCGCCAAAGGCTGCGGCGGCACAATTGCAGGATGTGAACGGCATCACGCTGCTGTCCTTCGACAGCCAGCAGATCGTCTCCATCGGCAACCAGACCTCGGGCCGGTGCAGCTGGTACGCCCTGCGCTACGCCCGCACCATTCTGGATGGCAGGCCCTGCTCAGGCAGCGGGATGTGGTCGAACGGCGCGGTATGGTCTGCCGCCGGGTACTACGCTTACAGCGGCTCCCTTTCCGGCTGCCTTTCCCGCCTGTATGAAGAGCTGCAGGCCGGGCGGCCTGTCATCGTACATCTGAAAAACACCGCTGTCAGCGGCGTGTCCAAGCACACCAACCGCGTGACGAGCTATGAATACCACCTCTCCGGCTCCGGCTGGAAAGAGGTCAACTACCCCCACATCGCCACCAGCAGCACCTACGGACACTGGGTGTGCGTGGTGGGCATCTCCCCCACGGCAGACCCCGAAAACCTGCGGGAGAGCGATTTCTACGCGCTGGACCCCGCGCGGGTCAGCGTGAACGGCACACTGGCCGTAACAAAGCTTTTGGATGGCACCATCTGGACTGATAACTCTCCCTTAAAAGTCGCAGCCTGACGCTCCCTTACAAAACACAACAGCCCCCGGAACATGCAGGGTTCCGGGGGCTTCGTGTTTTGTATCGGGGGGTTACAGCTCCTGATAGGCGCTCATCATGGCGGGGATGAACTGCTTTTTGCGGCTGACCACGCCGGGCAGCGTCCAGCTGCCGTCGGCGGCGGGCCGGCTCTCAAAGCCGTTGCTCAGCACCTCGGCGGCGTAGCGGCCGGTGCAGATGACCACGCTCTCCTCCTTGGGCACATCGGTCAGCAGCATATAGAGGTCCTCCACGTTCTGCTTATTGCGGGCCTCCTCCAGATAGGGCTGGAGCAGCGCCTGGGCGGCCTGCAGATTCTTGCGGGTCATGTAGCTGCCCTGTGCCACGCCAAAGCGGATATCGCCGCACATGAACACCTTGAAGTCCTGCAAAAAGACCTCTTCGGGGGTCTTGCCGTCCAGTTTTTCACCGGCCTCGAACATTTCGGTGGAAAACTCTTCAATGTCCACGCCTGCGATCTTGGCCAGACGCTTGGCGGCGTTTTCATCCACGGGGGTGCAGGTGGGGCTGCGGAAGGCCAGCGTATCCGAAAGGATGGCCGCCAGCAGCAGGCCCGCGATCTGGGGCGGGATGTCCACACCGTTTTCATCGTACATCTGGGTGATGATGGTGGCGGTGCAGCCCACGGGCTGGTTGCGGAAGTAGACCGGCCCGCTGGTCTCCAGACTGCCGATGCGGTGGTGGTCGATGATCTCCAGGATCTCGGCCTGATCAAAGCCCTCCACGGCCTGGGTGGCCTCGTTGTGGTCCACCAGAATGATGCGCCGCTTGCGCAGGGCAATGACGTTGCGGCGGCTGACCATGCCGCAGTATTTGCCTTCCTCATCGAGGATGGGGAAATATCGGTGGCGCACCTTTGCCATCACCCGCAGCACATCGGCCACGGGGGTGACGAGGGTGAATTTGAGGATGTTGTCCCGGGTCATATAATAGGAGATGGGTGCGCACTGGCTGATGAGCTTGCCCGCCGCATAGGTATCCTCGGGGGTGGTCATAATGGCTACGCCGGTCTCATCGGCAATGCGCTGGATGGTGCGGCCCACCTTGGCCCCATTGCAGATGATGAGCAGGGAGGCTTCCTTTTCAATGGCGCATAGCTGGCTTTCGTACCGGTTGCTCAGAATGACGATATCCCCCTTTTCCACGCTGCTTTCCAGCATCTCGGGGGTGGCGGTGCCGATCTTGATGTGGCCGGTAGTGCAGACCGCGTCTGCATCGCCCACCACCATGGTGCCGTTCAGCGTTTCAAGGATGTTCTTATAAGAGGTACGGCTCTTGGCCAGCACTGCGGTATCGAACACGTCCATGTTGGCGGTGGCAAGATCCTTCACGGTGATGATGCCCTCCAGCTCGTTGTCCGCACTGGTGATGGACAGGGTGTCGATCTGCTGGTCGCGCATGATCTTCCACGCGCGGCGCAGGCTGGTGGAGCCCGGGATGCCCGGCATCTCGCGGTAATCCACGTCCCGGATCTTGGGGTTCACGTCGGTGCACATCCGGGGCGGCGTGACACCGAATTTTTTCAGGACGAACTCGGTCTCCTGATTCATTTTACCGGCACGGCGCGGCTCACAGACCAGCGTGCTGGTGCGGTTTTTGAGCTCCGCATAGGCAATGGCGGAGCAGATGGAATCGGTATCGGGGTTGCGGTGCCCGATGACCACGACCTTGTGTGCTTCTTTTGGCATAGGTTGTTCCCCTCTCTGGGTCAGATTCATTTACCTTCCGATCGGCTCCATACCCCAAACCACCGGGCACGGCTGCCAGCTACATTTTAACACAACCGGCCCCGGGGGTAAAGGCGGCAGACATCTTTTTCTTGACAACGTCCCAAAAAACGTCTATCCTTGACCTGAATTTTTTCTCTTTGGAGGTTCCCCCATGAAAAAGCTGTTCCGCGCCCTTTCCCTCTGCCTGACGCTGGCCCTGTGCGTGTCCGGCAGCACCGCCGCGCTGGCCGAGGCTCCCGCCGCAACGCCCGCCCCCCAGGACCAACGTGTCATCACCGATGTAAGCCCCCTTGAGGATCAGATCCGCAACATCGTCGGCTTTACCACCAGCACCGGCGGCCCCTACGATTTTGAGCAGGCCGACCATAAATCTGCCGTGCAGGCCTACGGTGCAAAACCCGCCGAGGGTGCCGTGGCCCTGCTGCACATCTACGCCCGGGCCGAGGACCGGGGCGATGCCTCCATCAATTCCAGCGGCCACTCCTTCCTCTCGGTGCGGAACGTCTCTGACCACGACATCGAGGTGGGCGGCCTGCGGATCGCGCCCAACACCGAGATGACCTTCAGCCCCCGCGGCAACCGCTGGGAGCACACCGGCATCTGGTACAATCTGGAGGGCTACTACAAGCGCTATCTGGCCGATTCCTACTACCAGAACATCTATGCTGTCCAGACCTCGCTGGATCAGAGCCAGCTGGACGTGGTCAACCGCAACCTTGCCAAATCTGACCACTGGTCGGCCTACTTCAACTGTGCCGCCTTTACCGAGAGCATGTGGAACGCTGTCTGCGCCGACACCCTTTCTGCCGGGCAGCCCTACACCCCGGAGAACCTGCGGAACGACATTCTGGCCAAGTACGGCGATCTGGCCGCGTACAACCCCCAGATTCCCTACGACTACATTGTTTATTACGGCACCAGCCTGACCCCCAGCAAAGAGTTTGCCTGATTTTCAGGTTTGTTGGATACAACATCTTGATTTTCACGTCATTCCGCGCTATCATGGGTGTGTTTGAATCCACGCGCCAAGGGAGGACACCATGACAGACGCATCGACCACATCAAGACCGCTGTTCAACCGTCAACAGCTCATCTCACTTTTCCTGCCGCTGGTGGCAGAGCAGGCCCTCAGCATCTCCATCGGTCTGGCGGACACCCTGATGGTCTCCTCGGTGGGCGAAGCCGCCGTTTCGGGCGTGAGCCTGGTGGACTCCTTCAACGTGCTGATGATCCAGCTGCTCAGCGCACTGGCCACCGGCGGCGCGGTGGTCGCCAGCCAGTACATCGGCCACCGGGAGCCCAAACGTGCCAAGGCCAGCGCCGCCCAGATCATGTTCATTATGATCTCGCTCAGCGTGGTCACCGCCGTCATCGTGGCGGTGGGGCGGCACGCCATCCTGCGGGGCATCTTCGGCTCCATTGACGCGGATGTGATGCGCTACGCCGAGACTTATTTCCTGCTCTCGGCCCTGAGCTATCCCTTTATTGGCGTGTACAATGCCGGTGCGGCACTGTTCCGCGCCCAGGGCAACAGCAAGATCAGTATGCTTTCCAGCCTGGTGATGAACGTGGTGAACATTGGCGGCAACGCCATCCTGATCTACGGGTTCGGCATGGGCGTGATGGGTGCGGCCACCGCCAGCCTCGTGAGCCGGATGATCGCCTGCTTCACCGTGATGTTCCTGCTGCAGAAGCCGGACTGTGCGCTGCGCATCGACCACCTCACCGACCTGAAGCCTGACCTCGACCTCATCAGGCGCATCCTGAAAGTCGGCATTCCCGCCGGCATCGAGAACGGCATGTTCCAGATCGGCAAGCTGTCGGTCTCCAGCCTGACCAGCACGCTGGGCACCGCCGCCATTGCCGCAAACGCCGTGGCGGGCAACATCTCCAGCTTCCTGAACGTGCCTGCCTCCGCCGTTGGCATCGGCGCGCTGACTGTTGTGGGCCAGTGTCTGGGTGCCGGGGAAAAGGCACAGGCCAAGCGCTATTCCCGCCTGCTGCTCCTGACCGCCTACGCCGGGGACTGGGTGATGAACCTTTCCGGCCTGTTCTTCCTGAACAAGCTGGCGCTCTCCTGGTTCAACCTCTCGCCGGATGCCTACGGCATGGCACTGGAGCTGATGGTCTGGTTCAACGTTGTGTCGCTGATCCTGTGGCCCTCCAGCTTCACCTTGCCCAACATCCTGCGCGCCGCCGGAGATGCCGCCTTTACCATGACGGTCAGCGTTGTCTCCATGTGGGTGTTCCGGGTGGCCTTCTGCTACCTGATGGTGCTCAAGTTCCACTGCGGCCTGCTGTTCATCTGGCTGGGCATGTTCCTGGATTGGGCCATGCGCTCGCTGTTCTTCTGCGTCCGCTTTGTCCGCGGCAGGTGGATGGAACAAAAGGTGATCTGAGTTTCCGTATATCCGGCCCTCCCCGCCATTGCACTTTTGGCGGGGAGGGCCTTTTTTGTGCAGGAAACCCGCATCCTGTCTCGTATCAATAGGCAGAAGCTTCTCTCCCCTGCATCCGCTTCCCCAAAGCATACCAAATTCCGCGCGGATGTGTTCACGATTTTGTCAGCTTTTTGTCTTGTTTTCTTCGTCTTTGCGCGGTATAATCATACGCTGCAAAGAACTTTAGGCGGGGCTGCGGCCCCCATTCCAGAAAAGGAAGTGTGTTCCATGCGCAACTGGTTTTCCCGCCATCCCGTTTCGTTCATGGCGTTTTATCTCCTGTTTTACCTTTCGGCGTTCCATTGGCTCGAAGTCCATATTGCCGTGCCCGATGTTCTGGTGCACTGCCATCTGGACGACCTGATCCCCTTTTGCAAATACGCCATCGTGCCTTACTTTGCGTGGTTCTTGTGGATCCCGTTCACCCTGTTCTACCTGCTGTGGAAAGCGCCCCGGGCCGACTTCTGGCGGCTCTGCCTGCCCCTGTTTGCGGGCATGACCATTGCGTTGGCCTGCTACGTCATCCTGCCCACCGGCCTTGACCTGCGGCCCTACCGGGTGTACGGCAGCGATATCTTTGCTCAGGCCGTGCGGATGCTCTATGCCACCGACACGCCCCTCAACGTCTGCCCCTCCATCCATGTGTTCAACTCCGTCACCCTGATGATGGCCTATTACCGCAGCCGCATCTTTGAAACGCCGGGCCGCCGCTGGATGCGGCCCGCTTCCGCCGTGCTCTGCGTTTCCATCATTGCGTCCACCGTCCTGCTCAAGCAGCACAGCTGCATTGATGTATTGCTGGGCATCCTGCTGGCCATGGCGCTGGATACCGGCATGACCGCACTGGAACGCAGCGACGCAAGAGCCTTGCAGCGGCTCTGAATCTGTACGGAAAAACACCCATGCCGGCGCTGGCATGGGTGTTTTTGCATTTTGGGGTATTACGGAGCTGGGGCAGTGAACTCTTTCAGGTGCGCTGTATCCAGCTCTTCGGCATCTTTGGCCGCCGATGTATAGGAAATTTTCAGATATTTCAGGGCCGTATCGTTTGCCAGCAATTTTTTGCAGGTTTCCGTATCAAACGTGATGTTGTTGGTCAGATCCAGCCAGATCAGCTGCGGCATCCGGGTCAGGGGGGTATAATCCATGTTCTTATATCTTTCCCGTGCACCCTGAGAGAGAGACATACTCAGATACTGCACACTGCTCTCCGCCAGCGGGGCAAAGCTGTCGATCTCCGGCCCTTGGTACAGCTGCAGAAAGCTCAGATTTTCCATCTGCTTCAGCGGTTCCAGCGAACCGATCCGGGTCACGTCCAGTCTCAGGACCCTCAAGTCAGCTCCGGCCAGCTGGGTCAGATCGACCTCACTGCCGGTGATCCACAGCATCTTCAGCGACTTCATCTGCGCCAGCGCCGAAAGGTCGGAGACATTGGAATCCGCCCGGATCCCGTCACTGCCATACTTCAGCTCTACCACGGAATCCAGCTTTGCAAAGGTCGGGAATGCGCTGCTCTCCACACTGGGCATACTCAAAAGCATCAGTTTTTTGCATTCTTCCAGACCTGTCAGATCTGTAATGGGTGGGGCTCCCCTTCTATTATTGACCGACAATACCTGCAAGCTGTCAAAATGCCGCAGATCTGCCAGAGAGGCCACCGGATCATACGTTCCCTCTACGCTGACTGCGCAGGCTGCCAGCTGCTCATTGCTGTTGACGTTTCCTCCAATGTCCACCCCATCCGGTGCATCTTTGACGAGGAGATCCCCTACGCCGGTTCCGGAATTTATCGAGACTCGCTGATAATCCCAGACATCGCTGTGATAGATATCCCCCTTCGGGCGGTCAAGCCATTTCCGGACGTGCTTTTCCATCACAGGGTCCTGCCACTCAATGACATAATCCTCCCCATGCTCGGCGTGACTGGCCGGAACCGCAAGTGTCGTCTGCTGAACAAAAACATCCTGCATTTCCGAACGGAAAGGCCCCGGTCTCAGATTCAAAGAGCTTGCACATGCGCTGAGCAAAAGCATTGCACAGATCAACAAACTCGACGCTTTTAACATTTTACGCATAACAGGCTCCTTTCTGTTTTAGTCTATTTGCGTAACACTCTCGCTCTCATTATCATTCTTTTTACGAGATGTCTGATTGGGAACTTGAGACATCACTTCATTACTCGAATAGTCGCCATTTTCGCATACCACATATACCCATAAAGTTGTGTAATAATATGTGTATTCCGTCCATGTTCTTTCAATATTAAGTACGCCACCGCATTTCGGACACTCAGGGAAAAAAAGCGGCTGCACTCCTTCATCTTCTGGCTCAGCAGCAAATGCGCCAAGCGGCATCGCACACACAAGTGTCAATACCACCAATAGACCAGCTAACATCTTTTTCATTTTACTTCCTCCAATCTATACTGTGATTTTAACTATCTATATTCTACCATACACGATTTATTTTGTAAACAATAAACCACAACCTCTGCTCAAGCACAGCAAAGATTGTGGTTTTCTTTAAAACAGATTTTCCGGCAGGCAGATGTCCTGCTTTGGCACCTTGTCCCAGGAAAAGTCTGGGATCAGGCTTTCCGGGGTGCGGGGGGCCGGTTCAGGTTGGAGACCATAGGCAAAGGCAAGCCTGCCCACGATCTCCTGCGCCGTATATTTTGCCCGGAGATTTTCCAGGCTCTGGTCACCGTCCCGTTTGGAAAGGCGGCGGCCATCCGGGGCCAGCAGGAGCGGACAGTGGGCAAACTTTGGGGCGGGCAGGCCCAGCAGACGGTAAAGATAGAGCTGCCGGGCGGTGGAAGAGAGCAGGTCTGCGCCCCGCACCACCTCCGTCACGCCCATGCGGGCATCATCCACCACCACAGCCAGCTGGTAGGCAAACACGCCATCGGCGCGGCGGAGATAGAAATCCCCGCAGTCGCGGAGCAGGTTCTCGGTGTGGGGGCCCATACAGCCATCGGTGAAGGTGATGTCCTCATCGGGCACCATGAGACGGTAGGCCGGGGCTTTCTTTTTGCGCTTCTCGGCGATCTGCTCCGCCGTCAGCCCCCGGCAGGTGCCGGGATAGATCACATTGCCGTCGGAGGTGTGGGGCGCGCTGGCGGCATGGAGCTGGGCACGGGAGCAGAAACAGGGGTAAACAAGGCCCTGTGCTTCCAGTTTGTTATAGCTCTCGGTGTAGATGGCGGCGCACTCGCTCTGGTAATAGGGGCCGTTGGGGCCGCCGTGGCTGCCGCCCTCGTCCCAGACAAGGCCCAGCCATTCCAGATCTTCTTCCAGCGCATCGGCGTATTTCCGGGGGCAGCGCTCGGCATCCAGATCCTCAATGCGCAGAACGATGCGCCCGCCCTGACTTCTGGCGCTGAGCCAGGCCAGCAGGCTGCAGGCCAGATTGCCCAGATGCAGCCGCCCGCTGGGGCTGGGGGCAAAGCGCCCGGTCACAGCGCTCACAGGCCCAGCTTCCACTCGCCGTCCACAGGCTGGGAGATGGGCGTGTTATAGAACTCGGCCACGGCCTTTGCCATGTACTCGGCATCCTTGCAGCTGGCGGTCTCCATTGCGGAATGCATGGCCAGCTGTGCCAGACCGATATCCACCATGGGGATCAGGATCTGGTGGCCCAGCAGGTTGCCCAGCGTGGAGCCGCCGGGAACATCCGCGCGGTTTGCGGCCACCTGCACCGGCACACCGGCCTTTTTGCAGATCTCGGCAAAGGCAGCGCCGGTAAAGCCGCTGGTGGTGTAGGTCTGGCGGGCATTGTACTTCAGCAGCACACCGCCGCCCATGACCGCCACATTGGCGGGATCGCTCTTTTCGGGGTGGTTGGGGTGGGTGGCGTGGCCATTGTCGGCGCTCAGCAGCAGGCTGTTGGTGCAGGCACGGATGCTCTGCTCCCGGGTCACGCCCAGTTTTTCCTCAATGCGGGCCAGCACATTGGCCATCAGGGTGCCCTGTGCGCCCTGCCGGCTGGAGGAGCCCACCTCCTCGTTGTCGAACATGACCCACATATCGCCCCGGCCTTCCTCCTCGCCGCGGCCCTGCAGGAAGCCCCACAGGGTGGTGTAGGCGCATTCCAGATCATCGATGCGGCCGGACATGAAGTATTCGCCCTTCAGGCCCACGCGCTCGGCCTTTTCACGGGTGCAGAGCACCAGGTCAGCGTCCACGATGTCCTCAGCCTTGACCCCGGCTTCCTCAGCCAGAGCGTCCCGCAGGGTGGAGCCCGCCTCACCAAAGATGGGCTGCAGATCCACCTGAGGGTTGTACTTCATGCCGTTGTTCAGGTCATGGTTGAAGTGGATGCAGAGGTTGGGGATGACAGCCAGCGCCCGGTCGGGGTGGACCAGCAGGCTCCGGATGCCATTCTCCGTGCGGACCAGAATGCGGCCCGCCACGCTCAGGGGACGGTCCAGCCAGGTGGGCATGATCATGCCGCCGTAGCCCTCGGTCTCCGCCTTGGCAAAGACTGCGTCCTTGCCGCCGTCCAGCTGCTTGATGCGCCAGGCTGGGAGAATCGCTGTGGCTGGCGGTGACATGCCAGCCGGTCAGCTCACCCTTGGGCATCCGCCATGCCAGCACGGCAGAGCCGTTGCGGGTGGTGTAATATCTGCCGCCGGGCACCAGCTCCCAGGCTGCGCTCTCGGGGCAGTTCTGGTAGCCGTTCTCCTCCAGGAGCTTCACAGCCGCAGCCGTGGAGTGGAAGGCGCTGACACCGGCGTTCAGGAAATCGAAGAGACCTTCGACGGAAAAGGTGTTATTCTGCATTTTATGTTCTCCTTTATTTTCAGGTTATCCGCTGCTAAACCTCTCCGTCATTGCCTCGCAATGCCACTTGTCCGGGTTGCGGCTCCCAACATTCACTTCGTGCAAAGTATTGCACTTGTGCCTTGTTGGCCGCTGCCCCAACAACAACTCCCTTCATCCGCCACTGGCGGCGGTTGTTGTTGCCTAATAGGAGAGGCAGGGGCCTTTCTTGGCTCCCCTGTCAGGGGAGCTGTCGCCGCAGACGACTGAGAGGTTTCGCCACAATTATACCGTTTCTCTTCTCAAAATGCAATCACACCGGGGCCATCTCGGCAAGCTGCTGTTCAAGCGCATGGCGGAGCTGGGCGGCGTGCAGGCCGCAGACCAGCTGGACCCGGGTGCCCTGCACCACAAGACCTTTATGGGGCAGGGAGAGCAGAGCCCCCATATCCAGCAGCGAGGCATCCCGCACCGTGAGCCGGAGGCGGGTGAAGCAGTTTCCCAGCTGGGCGATGTTCTCCGGCCCACCCAGCGCGGCGATGAACCGGCACACCTCCTGCGGGTCGGCGTACGGGGACTGGTCTGTGGAAGGGGCTGCTTCCCGGCCCGGGGTGGGCAGATCCTTTGCCTTGATGAGGACGCTGAACACGGCAAAGTAGGTCAGGATCTCCGCAAGGCCCAGCAGATAGAGCAGCGGCAGATTCTGCAGCTGCTCCCCGGCGCTCAGGTTGAACACCAGCGACCCCAGCAGGTTGGAGGTAAAGGCCCGGACATGCAGGACATGGAGCAGCACCATAAAGCCGCCCGTAATGACCGCATGGGCCACCCAGAGCAGGGGCGAAACGAAGCAGAACAGAAAATCAATGGGTTCGGTGATGGAGGCCACCGAGGCCGTGACCGCCAGCGGGATCATAGCGGCGGCGGTACGGGCACGGTTCTCCCTGCGGGCCGTGAAGATGAAGGCCGCTGCAATGCCCAGATAGCCAAAGGTCTTGGTGAAGCCGGTGTACATCCAGACGATGCCGTCCGAGAGGGGCAGGCCCATGGTGTACTCGGTCATGCAGACGGCGTAAGCGCCTGTGTAGGTCACAGAACCCACAGTCAGGCTCCCGCCCAGCGAAGAGAACTGGAAGGGCATATAGATGAGGTGATGCAGACCGGCGGGGATGAGCAGCCGTTCCAGAAAGCCGTAAAGGAACACACCCGCGTTCCCTGAAGCCGCGATCCAGCCCGTGAGGGCGCTGACCGCCCGCTGCAGCGGCGGGCAGACAAAGCAGAACCCCAGCCCCAGTGCCACCGCCAGCGCCGACAGCCACAAAAACGACCACCGCAGGCCCGAATAGAGCTGGGTGATCATGCCATAAAACTGCTTTTCGCAGGTGCGGTTGAAAAGCCACGCCGCCGCAAAGCCCAGCACGATGCCGCTTGCCACGCCGGTGTCCACCACCTGAATGCCCAGAATGGTGGTCTGGCCCGTGCCCGCAAGGCCGGTCATCCCGTTGGGCTGGGCAAGCAGTCCCAGCGCTTCCAGCGCGGTGTGGTTGGCTGTGAGGAACACCAGGTAGGCCATCAGCGCCAGCAGGGCGGCTTCCTGCTTTTCGGTTTTGGCGCGCACGGCAGCCACCCCCACGCAGAGAATGACGCTGAGGTTGTTGATGAGCACCATCATCCCGTTATAGAGCAGCTGCCCCACCAGCTGCAGCGGAGCCCACTGCAGCACCGGCAGCGCCTGACACAAGGGCTTGCTGGTGAGCAGCGCCCCCAGCACCAGCAGCAGGCCCGCCGCCGAAAGATAAGACAGCGGCGACAGCAGCGACTGTGAAAAGCGTTCCAGCCGCCGCAGAAATTTCTGCATCCGTTTCTCCCCCTTTTCCCGGTTCTTCACCCGTTTCTCCCAGTTTGACCATGGCCGGATTATACGCGCCAGCGCAAAAAATGTCAATCCCGCCCGACTGAGAAAAAAAGGACAAAAGTTTGTATAGTTTGCACAGCCGGGGTGAAAAATCGTCCTGCGCACGCCGATTGACAACAGCCCGGCAGAACAGTATACTAGAAATGTACCAGAGCAGTTTCTCCGGCAGATGGGCCGGAACACGATAAAAGGAGGCTTTCCTATGATTCGCAAGCGTATTCTTTCCCTGCTGGTCTGCGCCGCCCTGCTGTGCGGCGTGCTGGCAGGCTGCAGCACCTCTTCCGGCAGCACTGCCGCTTCCAGCTCTTCCGCTTCTGCAAGCGAGAGCATCCCCTCTTCCACCGTGACCGCCGACACCGGCAAGGTGGGCCCGCTGGACGCAGGCGAGAATTCCCTGTTTTCCCTCTCTGACCCGGACGATGCCTTTGCCCCCTGCCTCGGCTGGGGCCCCGGCGTGTCCGGCTGCTCGCTGAAATCCGTCATTGCAGCGGCTTCCCTGCTGAAATGGGCCGATGGCTGCAACATGAGCATCCAGCCGGTCAGCGACATCAAAGCTGCCTATACCCAGTGGTTCGACAGCCTGAGCGCCGATGACCAGCAGAGCTTTGCCGATGCCTGGCCGCTCATCAAGGCCGATGCCGAGACCCTGCTGACCGACAAGGACAGCATGACCGGCCGCATTGAGGATGCCGGTCTGGATGCCAAAGAGCTGCCCGGCTGTTCCGAGGAAAACTGGAAAGCCCTGGCCGATGTCATTGACGTACTGGTCCCGGCTTCCAGCGAGTATTGAGCGTCCTGTCTGCCCCTGAATGCAAGAGACATAAAAATAAGCCCGACGTTGTCGGCTTATTTTTATGTTCAGATCTTCTTCAGGGTGTACTGGCGGGTGCCCATGCCGATCTTTTCGGCCTGCTCCAGCGTTGCCTTCCACTCGACATTGGGGTTGGAATCCTTGAAGTTGTCGTGGTGGCAGTTCCAGCCGGGCTTTGCAAGGTTCTGGCCCAGCTGACTGTTGGGCAGGGGCTGTGCGTTCAGGCAGGCATCGGCACAGGCCTGATCCAGCGCCACGGGGTCAAAGGAGGCGAACATGCCGATATCCGGCAGGATGGGGGCATCGTTCTCGCCGTGGCAGTCACAGTTGGGGCTGATATCCTGCACCAGGCTGATGTGGAAGCAGGGGCGGTCTGCACAGACGGCGGCGGCATACTCTGCCATCTTGCGGTCCAGCTCCTCGTTGGCGCTGCTGTCGATGGAATAGATGGCATCGAAGTTGCAGGCACCGATACAGCGGCCGCAGCCCTTGCACTTTTCGTAATCAATGACAGCTTTGTTGTTCTCGTTGTAGCGGATGGCATCGGAGCCGCACTCCTTGGCGCAGCGGTGGCAGCCGCGGCAGAGCTCCTCCTGCACGGCGGGCTTACCGGAGGAGTGCTGCTCCATCTTGCCCGCACGGGAACCGCAGCCCATGCCGATGTTCTTGATGGCCCCGCCGAAGCCGGTTGCTTCGTGGCCCTTGAAGTGGGTCAGGCTGATGAAGATGTCGGCATCCATAATGGCGCGGCCGATCTTGGCGGTCTTGCAGTATTCGCCGTTGGGCACGGGCACCTCAAGCTCATCGGTGCCGCGCAGGCCGTCGCCAATGATGATCTGGCAGCCGGTGGTCATGGGCCAGAAGCCGTTTTCCTGCGCGCAGCTCAGGTGCTCCAGCGCGTTCTTACGGCTGCCCGGGTACAGTGTGTTGCAGTCCGTCAGGAAGGGCTGGCCCCCCTGCTCCTTGCACAGGTCTGCCACCACCTTGGCGTAGTTCGGGCGCAGAAAAGCCAGGTTGCCCAGCTCACCAAAGTGCATCTTGATGGCCACGAACTTGCCATCCATATCAATGCTCTTGATGCCCGCCGCAATGCACAGGCGGCGCAGCTTTTCGGTCAGGCTGATGCCCACAGGACACCGGAAGTCGGTGTAATATACAGTCGATGCTTCCATAGGATTCTCCTCCGTTTTTGACAATTTCAGGCGCGGCACTCTCCCGCCGCCGGGTTCTCTCTTTATGGTTCCAGTATAACACAAGGCCGGGGTCGGTGCAATTGCCCCAGGGCGCAAAAAAGCCGCCCGGGCGGGCGGCTGGAGGTTCGGGAGCGATTTACGCAATGGCCGTGATGGCGGCCACGGCCAGGACGATCAGGCCCAGCACGATGCGGTAGAGGCCGAAGAACTTGAAGTTATGGCGCTTGACGTAATCCATCAGGAAGCGGATGGCGGCAAGGCTGACCACAAAGGCGACCACGCAGCCCACCACGAGGACAGCGATCTCGGTGCCGGTCATCGCAGCGCCGGAGAGGACGAACTTGACCACCTTGAGCAGGGACGCGCCCGCCATAACGGGGATGGCGAGGAAGAAGGTGAACTCGGCCACGCAGGCACGGGACAGACCCAGCAGCAGGCCGCCCACGATGGTGGCACCGGAGCGGGAGGTGCCGGGGATGATGGCCAGCATCTGCCACACGCCAACGATGAAGGCTTCGCGGTAGGTGATCTGTTCCAGCCGGGTGACATGCGGGGCGGTGCGGCGGTTCTCCACAAGGATGAAGAGGACACCGTACAGGATCAGCATGGCGGCGACTGTAATGTAATTGTAGAAGCGGTTCTCAAACCAGTCGTCCAGCGGGCTGATGATGAGCACCGGAATGGTGGCGGCCACCACCTTGAACCAGAGCTGCCAGACAGCAGGCTTGGAGCAGACGCGGCCATGGCGCAGGCCGAAGGGCCAGAGCTTATTCCAGAACAGCACCACCACGGCCAGAATGGCACCCAGCTGGATGACCACGCGGAACATGGACATAAACTCCTCGCTGGCGTTGAACTTGACCACCTGCTCCACCAGGATCATGTGGCCGGTGGACGAGATGGGCAGCCACTCGGTGATGCCCTCCACAATGCCCATCAGGATGGCTTTCAGTATTTCAAGAAACATGGGTTCTCCTCCCTGCAAAGCGGCACAGGCGCTCTGCACACATTCAGATTGGGTTCGCTCTCCAGTATATCATATTCTGAGAGCCTGCGCACGAAAAATCACAAATTTTATACAGGAGCACTGTCTGCTTTTTCTGTATTTATCTGCCGCCGGAAATATGCTATACTGGACACAACGTTTTTCCCTGTGTTTCCTTCTGACACGGACTGCCGGGCCAGACAACAACAGATTTTGAACAATGAGGTGACATCCATGAATATTCTGGTGATCGGCTGCGACCAGGTGGGCGCGGCACTGGTGCGGGATCTGGAACGCATCGGCCATGATATTTCCCTGATCGAAAAGGACCCCGAGCAGCTCAAGCGGCTGGACAGCTTTGACGATTACTCCTTTGGCGGCACGGCCCTTGTGGGCGACCCCACCGACCCCGACATCCTCAAGCAGGGCGGCGTGGAGAACTGCGACGCGGTGGCCGCTGTGTGCGAGGATGACTCCGTGAACCTGATGGCTGCACAGATCGCAAAGAACATCTTCCGGCGCGAAAAGGTCATCTGCCGCGTCTCCGACCCGCATTTGCAGGTGCTCTACCACAAGACCTACGAGCTGGACACGATCTGCCCCACCATCCTGACAGAGCAGGCAGTATTCCGTGCGCTGGCGAAATAATGGAAACTGGCTCACCCTCTCAGTCAAAGCCTGACGGCTTTGCCAGCTCCCCCAAAGGGGGAGCCAAGAGCTGGTTCAGGCAAAGTTTCTATATACTTTAAGTATTATGAGGTTTTTATATGAAAGTTTGTATTGCAGGCGGCGGGCGTGTTGGGCGGTATCTGGCCCAGAGCCTGCTGACGAACCACCATTCGGTGGTCATCATTGAACCCATCGAGGCCCAGTGCCGGATGCTGGCAGATTCGCTGGACATCCCCGTGATCTGCGGCGATTCCATCAGCGTGGACACCCTGCGCACCGCCGATGTTGGCAGCTGCAACGCCTTTGTGGCCGTGACCGGCTCGGACGAGGACAACCTCGTGGCCTGCCAGATCGCCAAGCGGGAGTTCGGCGTGGACCGCACCGTGGCCCGGGCCTCCAACCCGAAGAACCGGGAGCTGCTGCACACCTTAGGCGTGGACACCGTGGTCTGCGGCACCGACAACCTGAGCCACATTCTGGAGCGGGAGATTGAGACGGATACCATCCGCCAGCTGCTCAGCCTGGGCGGCGGCACAGCCAGCCTGAACGAGATCCTGCTGCCCGAGAACTTCAAGTTTGCGGGCAAAGCCATCATGGATGTGCCCATTCCCGGCGATGCCATTCTGGTCAGCATCACCCGCGACACCGAGTTCATCATCCCCCACGGCAACACCGTTCTGCTGCCCTGGGACCGCATCCTGGTGCTGACGCAGGACGATACCCTGCACCTGCTGACCGATGCCTGGGAGCTGAACAGCAAGTGACGGAGCGGGAGCTGCGCCGCACGGCGCTCATCATCCCGCCCCGGGGCCGGGCTGTGCTCTGCTGCTGGGCCGCCATCCCGGGCCTGTTGGCGGCCCCCTTTGTGTTCTGGCAGAGCCTGCCCGCCGGGGTGGTGTTCTGCCTGCTCTGGGCCGCACTGGTGGCGGTGGTGTACCAGCGCGCCTGCAGCTATGCCGCTGCGCTGGGCGCGGAGACCCTGACGGTGTACTCCGGCATCGCCTTCCCGCTGCGGCGGGCGATCCGACGCAGGGCCGTAACAGGGCTGTTCCGGCTGCGCACACCGCTGCTCCGGCTGGCAGGGGTATCGGTGGTCGTCATCACGGCACCGGGCACGCGGCTTATTTTACCGGCGGTTCCGGCAGAGCAGGCCGCTGCCCTCACCCATACCCTTGCGGAGGAGATCCGATGAACGAACGCCGCCTGCACCCCTTTACCGTTCTGCGGTTTCTGCGCAAGACGCTGGTGGTCTATTTGCTGCCGCTGGTTCAGGTGCTGTTTGAGCGGAACTGGACAGCCCTGCACACGGCTCTGCGGCAGGATGCGCTGCTGTTCCTTTTACTCTGCGCCGTGAGCTGGGGCATCCTGCGTGTGAGCAGCTGGAGCCTGGACGACACCGGTGTCTTTCATCTGCACTGGCGGCTGGGCATCCGGCTGGATCGTGCCCTGCGGGGCGAAATGCTGGCTGCATTGACCATCGACCGGCCCCTGCTCTACCGGATGGCCGGGGCAAGCCGCCTGACCCTTTACCCGGTGGGCGCTGCGCAAAAGCACACCCTTTCGGTCTGCCTGCCCAAAGCCGATGCCGAGGCGGTGGCAGACCAGCTGATGCCTCTGGTAAAGCCTACCCTGCACCGGCCCGCCGGAGGGGAGCGGGCGGCGCTGGGTTTTCTGGGGGCCAACGGCCTCTCCACGCTGGCCCTGTTTGTGCTGGCCGTGCGCCAGACCCGGGATGTTTCGGACTGGAACCCTGCCGTTTTTGCCCAGATCCAGGTGAGCTTTCTGGCCCGCTTCGCGGCGCGGTGGCTCCCTGCAGGCGCGGCATGGCTGCTGGCGGCCGCAGGCTTTCTGCTGGGGGCCAGCCTGATGCGCAGCTTTGCCCAGACCGTGCACTACACTGTCTGGCACACAGCCGACCAGATCGGCAGCCGGGGCGGCTGGCTGGAACACTTCGAGTGCCGGGTGCGGACAAGCGAGATCAGCTTTGCAGATGTCCGCATCTCCCCCGCCGCCCGGCTGATGAAACGCTGGCCGGTCTTTGTAACGGCGGGCGGCTGCTCCCCCGAGCTGCCGCTGTTCGTCTACCGCAGCGGCGAGGAAGCATTGTTCCGGGAGCTGCTGCCGGAGTTCCGGATGCCGCCCGACCTGCTGGCCCGCACCGAGCAGCGCAGTCTCATCTTTTTTGCACCGGCAGGCATTCCCTTTGCCCTCTGCCTCCTGCTGACGCTGGTCTCGGCCACAGTGCTGCCCCAGCTGACCGTGACCCTGCTCATCCCCACGCTCTTCTTTGGGGCACTGCTGGCTGGGGCCGCGGCTGGCTACCGGCGGGAGGGCCTCTGGCTGCGGGAGGGCCGCATGACCCTGCGGCGGCAGCAGGGGCTCTACCTGCACTGCATCTGTGTGTTTCACCCGGATGTCTGCCTGACCGCAGCACAAAGCCCCTGGGCTGCCAGTGTGGGCCGCACCAACCTAACCCTGACCTTTCCCGGCTGGGTAAAACTCAAGGTGAGGAGCGTGCCGCTGCGGGATGCGGAGAAATTTTTCAGATTTATGGAAACGAATTAAACCTCTCAGCCGCCGATCGGCGATAGCCCCCTGATATGGGAGCCCTTGGCATAAAGATAACGTTATTGTTTTTAGGGGAAGTAAAATTGTTATGATTCATACAGTATTATTTGATTTGGACGGCACTTTGCTGAACACCATCGACGACCTGGCCGATGCAGGCAACTGGGTGTGTGCACAGCACGGGTGGCCGGAGTTTACGGTGGAGCAGTTCAAGCACATGGTGGGCAACGGCATCCCGAAGCTCGTGGAGCGGTTTTCGCCCGCCGATGCCCGCACACCGGAGCAGCTGGCCGCTACGCTGGCGGAGTTTACCGCCCGGTACGATGCCCACAAGGAGGACAAGACCGCGCCTTACCCGGGCATTGCTGCCCTCATTGACGCGCTGAACACCGCGGGCGTGCAATGCGCGGTGTTCTCCAACAAGGCTGACCCGCTGTGTGGCAAGATCATCGAGCATTATTTCGGGGCAGGTCGGTTTGTGCTTGTGCGGGGCAGCCGCCCGGGCGTGCCCACCAAGCCCGACCCCACCGGTGTTTACAGCCTGATGCAGGACCTGCACGCAGACCCTGCCAGCACCCTGTTTGTGGGCGACAGCGACGTAGATATCCTGACCGGGCACAATGCCGGTCTGCCTGCCATGGGGGCGCTGTGGGGCTTCCGGGGCCGTGCAGAGCTGACTGCCGCCGGAGCCGATGCACTGGCCAGCGTGCCTGAGGATATTTTAGAATACGTTAGAACACATTAAAGGAACGACCCTCTCCGGCGCTGTGAAGCACGGACGGAGAGGGTCGATTTTTATTTGCAGACTGTTCACAGGATGTTTCTTGCATAAACTCCCCTGTTTTCCTATAATATAGTTCCCATTTGATACAATTGAGAAACGGAGGACTTGCCCATGGCAGCTGAAAAGAAAACTTCCCCCAACGTAGAGAGCCGCCTGCGCCACAACATCCTGAAAATGCCCCAGGAGGTGTATGCCGCCAGCGGCATCGTCATCAACGGGCGGCGGCTGAAAAGCTTTGTATTCACCACCGACCTTGCCATCATCCGCAACTGCGACGCGGACGCGGTGTTCGCGGTCTATCCTTTCACGCCCCAGCAGGCCATCAGCGATGCCATCATCAAGGCATCCTACATTCCGGTGTTCTGCGGTGTGGGCGGCGGCACCACCCACGGCGTGCGCACCCTGAACCTTGCCCGCGACGTGGAGAGCCAGGGTGCCATGGGCGTAGTGCTCAATTCCCCCATCTCTGACCTGAACCTGCTGGCGGTCTCGCGGGTGGTGGACATCCCGGTCATCATCACAGTGACAAAAGAGGACACCAACATCCAGAGCCGCATTGATTCCGGGGCATCCATCCTGAATGTGGCCTGCAGCACCGACACGCCCCGGGTGGTGGCAAAGATCCGGGAGCGGTTCCCGGATGTGCCCATCATCGCCAGCGGCGGCAAGACCGGCGAGAGCATTTCCGCCACCATTGCGGCGGGTGCCAACGCCATCACCTACACGCCGCCCTCTCCGGCTGTGCTGTTCAAGGAAATGATGGAGAAATACCGGGAATGATTTACGCAAGACGCTGTAACGTTTTTTCTGTTACAGCGTCTTTTTTACGCCATAGAAGGAGATATTTTAGAAATTTTTGAATTTTTGCGAAATAATTGTTGACAAATCGCGGTCGATTGGATATAATAATAAAGCACTGTTCAAGTGCACAAAATAAATATGGCGGTATAGCTCAGTTGGCTAGAGCATTCGGTTCATACCCGAAGTGTCACCGGTTCAAATCCAGTTACCGCTACCACGTTACAGAGTTTCGCTAAGATAAGGGGGACGGTCGTCCGCAGTAGTGGACGATGAAAGTCGGAGGTTTTAGCGAAGCTCTGTATTTGTAAGGCCCGTTGGTCAAGCGGTTAAGACACGGCCCTTTCACGGCTGTAACATGGGTTCGATTCCCGTACGGGTCATGAATAAAATCCCTGATCTTAGGATCAGGGATTTTTTCATACAAACTTGTGCAAGGAATCGAAGGAACAAAGGAGGCATCTCTATGGATACGTTGTTCCCCAAGGTCTTGCAGGCTGTTGCGGGCAAGGACTTTACAGTGTACCTCTATTTCAACGATGGCTCTGTGCGTCTGTATGACGCAAAGCCGCTGCTTGCGCTGGGCGGGGTCTTTGCGCCCTTGCAGGATGAAGCTTTTTTCAAAAACCGCCTGACCGTCCTGAACGATACCGCTGCATGGGATGTGACCGGTGACCGGGACCCCGGCAGCTGTGTGGATCTGGACCCGATCGAGTTGTACGAGACCTGCCCTGTGGTGGTAGACCCGCTGGAATCGGCATCCTGATCCGCAAAAATACGCAAAAACACGGGAAGATCCGAAGATCTTTCCGTGTTTTTATTTATTCTGCTCCTGCACATACCGCAGGATGTCCTCCGGCACCTCTGCCAGTGCATCCGCACCGGCGGCGGTCAGCTCGGCGCGGCCGCGGAAGCCCCACAGCGCGCCCATGGCGGGCAGCTGGGCGTTGTGCCCGGTGAGGATGTCCACGTCGCTGTCGCCCACAAAAAGGGTGGCGGCGGGGTCTGCGCCCAGCTCGGTCATCAGGGCGTACAGCCCGGTGGGGTCGGGCTTGGTGGGTACGCCCGGGCGGTTGCCCCGCACGGCGTCAAAGCGCTCCGTGCCAAAGTAGTGGGCAATGATGCCGCCGCACAGGGCATCGGCCTTGTTGGAGAACACCGCGCACTGGATGCCCTCGGCCTTCAGTGCGTCCAGCAGTGCCGGAATGCCGGGGTAGGGCGCGGTCTTATCCTCCTTGTGGGCATCGTACCGGGCAGTGAACTGCGCCAGTGTCGCCGCCAGCTGCGCCGGGCTGCGGGCGTCAGCGGGGGAGAACCGTTCCACCAGCTTGGGGATGCCGTTGCCCACCATCAGCTTGAACTGTGCCACCGTAAAGGTGGGCCAGCCGTTTTGGGCACACACCCAGTTGCCGGCATCGGCAAGGTCGTCGATGGTGTTCAGCAGGGTGCCGTCCAGATCAAATAATACAGTTTTTATCATAAAAATAGTCTCCATTGGTCTGTGATATAAAAAATGCCCCGCCGACCGTAGGTTCAGCGGGGCATCGCAAGTATACTTCTATATCTCCAGAAAATCAAGAGCCGCCAGCGGCACGCTGCGCACCGTGACCTTTTCTTTGCCGGGAAACACAAGGGTCAGGTTGGCACGCTGCACTGTCACCGCCCAAGGAGATTGCAACGCGGTAAAGCCGGTATCCGGGTGGAACACGCACAGCTGGTGCAGATGGAACCGGTGCTGCCGACAGAGCAGCAGCTGTCCCTGCTGCTGCCATACGCCCTCCCGGTGCCAGCCCACGGCGGCAGCGCCCAGCAAGGCGGCAAACACCCCGGTGGGGATGAGCAGCGGCAGGGTAAGGGCAGGCAGGGTGGTGCGGGATACCGCCGTCAGCAGCAGGCAGAGCGCCAGCGGGATGCCCGCCGGTAAAAAGAACACCATGCTGCGGTCAGTGGTGTCGGCGCGGGTGTCCGGGGGCAGCTGCGCCATCTCGGGCAGCAGCTCCCGCAGCAGCGGAGTGCCCTCCCGCCAGACGAACAAGGGCAGCTCCGGGCGGCACGCCCCTGCCGAGACAAATACCGGGCAGTAATGCAGCGCCCATGTGGCAGGGGAGCGGCGCAGGTCGGCGTAGTTCAGCTGGCTGAGCCGCAGCCGCATCTCGTACCGGCGGATAAATCCGCCCCGGCTGCCCAGCTGGGTGTCGGTGCGCCAGACGGTGTAATGCACCGCCTGCAAAGCGCTGCGCACCAGACTGATGCAGAACAGGGTGCCCGCCAGCACCAGCAGCCACGCAGTGCCCAGCGGCAGCCAGCGGGCGGCAAACGCCGCCAGCTGTCCCAGCTGCGCAAGGGCAGCGGTCTGGGCATCCGGGGCATAGCTCTGGGTCTGGTGGATGGCCAGCCACCATAAAATCAGGGTAGACAGGCCGTTGGCACCCAGCACCGTAAAGGCCAGCTTTTCGCCGCCCTTGGGCGCGTGCCACAGCGGGTCTGTCACCGGCAGCAGCACATCGGCAAGTTCCTCGGCCTGCTGCCGGGTAAGATACAGCGTGATGGTCTTGGTCTGCCCAACAGGGTACAGCACCACCCGGCAGGCACCGGTCAAGCGGTAGAGCAGGGGCTGCTCCAGCATCAGCGCCGCCAGCCCCTCGGCGCGCAGGGCGCGGTCCAGCCGCACGCCAAGCCGCCAGCTGACGTGCACCGTGCCCTCGGCATCCACCTGCCAGCGGCCGCCATAGTACACAGCCCAGCACACGGCGCTGATAAAGAAGAGCAATACAAGGTCCTGCCACAGCGCCGCGCGCAGGGCGTCCCAGTTGCGATCAAAAAGCACCTGTACCAGCGGCAGAAGGTACACCAGCAGGGTCTTGCGCAGCAGATGCAGTGCCGCCAGCGGGTGAAAGTGCTTTTCCCGGTTCATACGTTGCCCTCCATCAGTACCGCTGCCAGCGCGGTAGCCTGTGCGGCGGGGATGCCGGGAAGTACCAGCTGCAAGCCCGGGCTGCGCACAAGGAGCACGGTGCACCCTGCCGCCCACAGCAGCGGGGTGCGCAGCAACTGCACCCCGGTGACCGCCCGGCGCGGGATGCGGTGCAGCACAGGGATAGCCACCCCGGACTGCACAGTGACGCTGTCCGCCGTCAGGGCGGCGACAAAGCTGCAGCAGCGCGCCCGGACAAGCGCCACCAGCGCCGCCCATACAGCGCAAAAGACTGCGCCCGCCCACACGCTTTGCCAGAAGGCAAAGGGCGCGCAGACCAGCCCGGGCACAGCTGCCCAGACGCAGAGCACCCGGCGGGCGCGGGGCGGCAGCACCAGCGCGGTGCGCAGCAGCTCCTGCTCGCTCATTTGTGGGAGGAAAGACCCCACGCATCCATCAGCAGATGCAGGGTGTCGTCCTGTGTCAGGCACAGCAGCCGGTCCCACGGCAGCAGCACCGTGCTGCCGTGAGGGATGATGAACTCGGTATCCCGGGTGATGCTGACCAGAATGGCATCGCCGGGAATGGGGATCTCCTTGATCTCCTTGCCCGCGAACTGGAAGTCCTCCGGCAGCAAAATTTCGTTCAGGCTGGCAGTGCCGCCGCCCAGCGAAAGCAGCTGCCGGATGGTGTCGGTCTCGATCTCCCGCTCCAGGATATGGCTCAGGTTGTCGGTGCCGCACACCACGGTGTCCACGCCCAGCGTGTGCAGGATGTCCCGGTTTTTGGGGTTGGAGGCGCGCGCCACGGTGCGGTTCACACCAAACTCCCGCTTGGCGATCTGGCAGGCCACCAGATTGGTCTCGTCGGTGTTGGTCACCGCCACAAAGGCGTCGCAGCTGGCCACGTCGGCGGTGCGCAGGGTGTCAAAGCTCAAGGAGTCGCCGCAGATGACCGGGATATCCAGCGTATCCGCAAGGGTGCGGCACAGCGCCTCCTGCGGCTCGATGATGGTCACCTTATGGTGGTGGGACAGCAGGCTTTGGGCAAGATACATTCCCACCCGGCCGCCGCCGGCAATACAAACTTTCATATCGTTACCTCATTCTACGGTCTGTAAAGCAAAAACAGGCTGTTTTACTTGGAAAGTGCCCGGAACACCGCCTGCTCAGTCAGCACGGTGGGGCAGATGGTCTCCAGCTCGTAGGCCTTGTGGTATAAAATTTGCAGATGCGGGTCGGACACCCGGCAGATGACTTTATCCCGGCGGAAGATGTTCTTTGCCAGCTGCGCCGCCATCAGGTTCACCGAGTCCTCCTCGGTCACCGCCGCCACGGCGTCGCAGTTCTCCACGCCGCCCCGGCGCAGGGTGTCCGGGTCGGTAGGGTCGCCCACAAGGGCAGTGCCGTGAAAGGTATAATCGTCAAAGGCATCCAGACGCTTGAGCTGCTCAGGGTCCTTTTCCACCACCGAGATATCATGGCCGATGCGCTCCAGATCGCGGATCAGCGCCGCACCCACCTGATCGCAGCCGATCACCAGTATGTTCATGAAGGTTCACCTCGTTGTTCTCAGTGCTTTCAGCGCCGGGCGCAGAAAGCGGACAGACTTCTTATTTTTATAGTATAGCACATTTCCCAGGGCAGATAAATACAGCGCCCGGGGGAAAATTTCTATAATCTGTATGCACAGGGGCTCATAGTATGGTATACTGGAACTGCTTTTGAAAAAACTACGCATCCAACCGGGTGCTGCAGGAGGGATTTATTACGTTTTTCGAGATCATCAAAGCGATCCTGATGGGTATTGTGGAGGGCATTACCGAGTGGCTGCCCATCTCCTCCACCGGTCACATGATTCTGGTGGAGCAGGTCGTCAAGTTCAATGCCAGTGAAGAGTTCATGTCCATGTTCCGGGTGGTCATCCAGCTGGGTGCCATTCTGGCCGTGGTGGTGCTGTTCTGGAATAAGCTGTGGCCCTTCGGGCTGCGGCAGGGCAAGGTCATCTCCAAGCCCAGTGTGTGGAACCTGTGGTTCAAGGTGGTAGCCGCCACCCTGCCGGTGCTGGTCATCAGCCCGCTGGACGACTGGATGGAGGATCACTTCCTATAACTACATCACCGTAGCCGCCATGCTGATCCTGTACGGCGTGCTCTTTCTTGTGGTGGAGAACCGCCGCACCACACCCCGGGTCACAAAGCTGGAACAGATCAGCTACCGGGACGCGCTGCTCATTGGTGTGTGGCAGTGCCTTGCCATCATCCCCGGCACCTCCCGCTCCGGCGCTACCATCGTGGGCGGTCTGCTGCTGGGTCTCTCCCGTGCCTGCGTGGCAGAGTTCACCTTCTATCTGGCTATCCCGGTCATGGCGGGTGCATCTCTGCTCAAGGTGGTCAAGTTCGCGGTTTCCGGTACGACCATCACCGGCACCGAGGTCGCCGTGCTGCTGGTGGGCTGCGTTGTGGCCTTTGCCGTCAGCCTTGCAGCCATCCGCTTCCTGATGGATTACGTCAAGCGCCACGACTTCAAGTTCTTCGGCATCTACCGCATCGTGCTGGGCGCCATCGTGCTGGCTGTGGCAGCCATCACCGCGCTGGCATAAAAGAAATCTTATAATGATAACAGGGGCTGCTGCACGGCATTCGGTGCAGCAGCCCCTGTTTTTTAGTATTAAAAGCTTATTCTTCCGCTTTTTTCACCTTTACGCGCCACTTATGGGACATATACTCCGAGCGCAGCTTGTTGGTGACAAAGGTCTGGCTGCTGTACAGGCCGTGGTGGCCGGAGAGCATATAGCAGATGCCGCAGCCCAGCGCGATGAGCTCCAGCCCGGCACCGCTGAACAGCTCAAACCCCAGCAGGATGGAGGGGATCAGGGCGTTGGTGGCACCGCAGAAGATGGACACCAGCCCCACCGCCGCCGCAAATTCGGCGGGCAGACCCAGCAGCGGGCCGACCACGCAGCCGAAGGTAGCGCCCACAAAGAAGCTGGGCACCACCTCGCCGCCCTTGAACCCGCAGGCAAGGGTCAGCGCGGTGAGGAAGATCTTGCACAGAAAATCCCACGGCAGTGCCTGTCCCTGCTCCACGGCAGCAGTGATGACGCTCATGCCCGCGCCGTTATACCGCCCCACGCCGAACAGATAGGAAAAGCCGACGACCAGCACGCCGCCCGCAAAGACCCGCACCCACGGGTTCGGGAGAAGCTTTGGCACGGTGTGCTCCATGAAGTGGAGGGTGTAGCAGAACAGGCGGGAAACGGCAGCGCAGGCCACACCCAGCAGGATGACCAGCAGGGCGGTGCGGACATTCAGCTCCGGTGCAGTGAGGGCAAAGTGGGTGGGCGCGATGCCAAAGACCAGCGAGCAGCCGTAGGCGATAAGGGCAGAGGTAAAGGCGGGGACAAAGGCAGCGGTAAAGGTCAGGCCCACATCCTCCACCATCATAGCAAAGCAGGCCGCCGCCAGCGGGGTGCCGAACAGGGCAGAGAAGAACGCAGCCATGCCGCTGATGGTGGCGGTGCGGCGGTCGTGGTCCTTGAGCCGCAGCAGGGTGCCGAGGTTCCAGCCGATGCTGCCGCCCATCTGCAATGCAGCGCCCTCGCGGCCGGCAGAGCCGCCGCACAGGTGGGTGAGCACCGTACCCAGAAAGATGGCGGGCACCAGCAGAATGCTGACCGGCTCGCCGCTCTGCACGGCGCGCAGAACGTTGTTGGTGCCCACGCCCTCGCACTTTGTCACCTTATAAAGGGCAGTGATGAGCAGACCCGCCACAGGCAAAAGGAACAGCAGCCAGGGCTGCGCGGCGCGCAGCTCGGTGGCGTGCTCGACGGCAAGGTGGAACAAGGTGCCCAGAAATCCACAGAGCAGACCCATGGGAACCGCCAGAAAGAACCATTGCAGCGCCACCCGCAGGGCGGCTTTGGCTTCGTGCCGGAATGTATCAAAATCGTTCATAGAAAGTACTCCTGTATCTTGACATCCGTTCCGTTTTTTGGAACCGATATAAAATAACACCGCAGGGCAAGGCTGTCAACCCCAAAATGGGCAGAGCAAAAGCGGGGCTGCTCCATTTTCTGTTTACACCGCTCGCCCGGGTGTGCTATACTGAAGGCAGTACCGCACAATTCCCGCCTGACGGCTTAAGCACCGTTCCGGCGGCTGCGGCACGGCATCTGCGTTGCCAAAATGCTCGATAATACACAAAGTATTATCTGCGCTTTTGGCTTAGCATCTGCCGCACCTCGCTCGCCGTATCGGCACTTGGAATCATGTGGTATTGCCTGAACAAAAGAGAGCCCGCGCGGCAGACGCCGCCGGAAGGATATGGGAGGAAAAACACCATGGAAGCATCCAAAGTTTACTATACGGATTTCCGCTGTCCGGTGGGCACCAGCCTGCTGGAAAAGCTGCGCCGGGTGTGCATTGCCGCCGGCATCAAGGACATCGACATGGACGGCCGGTTCGTGGCCATCAAGATGCACTTCGGCGAGCTGGGCAATCTGGCTTTTCTGCGTCCCAACTACGCCAAGGTGGTGGCAGACCTGTGCAAGGAGCAGGGCGGTATGCCCTTTCTGACCGACTGCAACACCCTGTACCCGGGCAGCCGCAAGAATGCGCTGGAGCATCTGAACTGCGCCCAGCTGAACGGTTTCTGGCCCATGACCACCGGCTGTCAGGTGATCATTGGTGACGGTCTGCGCGGCACGGATGAGGTGGAAGTGCCGGTGCCCAACGGCGAATACTGCAAGACCGCCAAGATCGGCCGCGCCATCATGGATGCGGACGTGTTCATCAGCCTGACCCACTTCAAGGGCCACGAGTCCACCGGTTTCGGCGGTGCGCTCAAGAATATCGGCATGGGCTGCGGCTCCCGCGCGGGCAAGATGGAGCAGCACGCTGCCGGCAAGCCCGCCGTGCAGGAGGGGCTGTGCCGCGGCTGCCACCGCTGCGCCAAGGAGTGCGGCTCGGACGCCATTACTTACAATGCCGAAAACAAGGCGGTCATCGACTACGACAAGTGCAAGGGCTGCGGCCGCTGCATCGGTGCGTGCAGCTTTGACGCCATCTATTCTCCCAACGACTGCGCCAATGAGCTGCTGGACCGCAAGATGGCGGAGTACGCCGCCGCAGTCTGCGCAGGCCGCCCCTGCTTCCACATTTCTCTGGTGCAGGATATCAGCCCCAACTGCGACTGCCACGGCGAGAACGATGCGCCCATCCTGCCGGATATCGGCATCTTTGCGTCCTTCGACCCGGTGGCGCTGGACCAGGCCTGCGTGGACGCCTGCCTGAACGCCGCCCCGCTGCCCAACAGCCAGTTGAGCACGAACCTTGCAAAGCCGGGCTGGAACTGCTACCACGACAACTTCAAGGACTCCAACCCCAACATCGAGTGGAAGGCCACCCTTGAACAGGCCGAGAAGGTGGGCATGGGCACCCGCCAGTATGTGCTGAAAAAGGTATAACGACAAAATGGGGCGCTGACCACACGGTCAGCGCCCCATTGCGCTTTAAAGTTTCAGGTTGCGTTTAGGCCTCGCCGTTTGTCTCCGGCACGATATCGTCCAGCACAGTTTGCAGCGCCTGCCAGTTTTTCAGGGTGCAGCCGGGCAGGGTGTCAGCGTCCAGCCCTGCGTCCGCAATGCGTTCGGTCATGCTGTCCTTGTCGCTGAGCAGGTCCAGTGCGGCGTCCTTGATCATCGGCCATGCCTCGGCAAAGCCCTCCTGCTGGTTGTCGGTCAGGCCGTCGTACCAGCTGTAAAAGGCCTCCTGAATGGCTTCCGGGGAGCGGGTGGACATTCGTGCGTCCTCGGCCCAGTGCAGCAGCGATGCCGCCGCGATGACCGATTTCAAGGAGCAGCCGGATACCCCGGGCCCCCAGCCCAGACAGGGCGCAAAGGCGTTTTCTGTGCCGGTGATGGAGAACACCGAGTTCTCGTCGAAGTTGCCGGGATTCAGCTCTCCGGTGTTGGCCTCGGTGGTGGAGGAGGGCAGCTCACTGCTGCCGGAAGCGGATGCGCTGTCCGAAGCGGGTGCAGCGCTGGATGCGGGGCTGCTGTCGGCAGAGCCGTTGCAGGCTGCCAGCAGGCAGCCCAGTAAAGCGGCGCACAGCAGCAGCGCAAGGGGACGGATATATTTCGATCTCATAAGAAAAACCTCCGTAAACGGTGCTCCGGCAAGCCGCCGGAGCAAAGCGGGATCTACACTCTAAGTATACGTTCTGCGCACGGCGTTGTCAATCGTTCTGCGCAGGACGAATTTCAAGCAGACCTGTGCAGGATATACAAAAATACAGCTTGAATTTCGGGTAGTTCAACACATTGACATTTCCTGCGCTGGCTCGTATAATCAAAAGCAGACAAGTGAATTTATCAGTGCGTGTAACTGTTCGATCAGGCATGAGCATCAGAGGGAAGGCGGCAACGGCATCCCTTTGGTTCTTGTGCCCTTTTTCTTTTTCACAAAAGCTGCGGCATGGAAGCGGAGGAGTGCGGCGATGCAGGCTGTAAAGGTATTCAATAACAATGCGGTGTCGGTGGTCATGCCGGACGGCAGGGAAGCCATTCTCGTGGGCAACGGGCTTGGGTTTGGCCGCCGCCCGGGGGACGTGATCGACAAAAGCCGCGTTTCCAAGGTGTACTATGTGCAGAACGAACTGCAGACCAAGTTCCTCAAGATGCTGGATAACGTCACCCCGCAGGTGATGCAGGCCGCCGAGCGCATCTCGCTGGCGGCAGAGGAGCAGGGCATCCTGCTCAGCAGCAAAAGCACCATCTCGCTGGTGGACCACATCAGTTTTGCGCTGGAACGTGTGGAAAAGGGCACCTTTCTGCCCAACCTCATGCTCTCGGAGACCCGGATGCTGTACCCGAAGGAGTACGCAGTGGGGCAAAGGGCGCTGGAACTTGTCCGGCAGTTCTGCGGCGTACAGCTGCCGGAGGACGAAGCGGGCTACATTGCCCTGCATCTGGTAGCCGGTGCGGCGGACGGCGCGCTGGCCTATGATACCGTAAAGTTCGTCAAGGCGGTCAAGGAGATCATCTGCGACACCTATCACTGCACCTTTGAGGAAGAAAGCCTTGAGACCACCCGCCTGACCGTGCACCTCAAGTTTCTGGCGGCGCGCATCCTGCGGCACACCCCGTGGCAGGACGCCGGGCTGGAATCCATGTATACGGTGCTTTTGCAGCGCGACAGCCGCAATGAGATGTGCTTACAGCGCATCAATGCCTATCTGCGGCAGGAATTTGATTATGAGCTGGATCATCAGGAGCAGGTTTATCTGCTCATCCACCTGACCAAGATCGTTGGATAAAATGTTTCAACAGGGCGTCCGGAAGCCCTGCGGAATAGAAATCATCCCCCAAAACAGTCAAGTCAAAAAGTGAGGAGTATTACACGATGAAAGAAAAAGTCATGAATGGCTTGGAAAAGTTCTCCAAAGCCATGCTCTCACCGCTGTCGTATATCTCGGCAGCAGGCCTGATCCTTGTGCTGGGCGCATTGCTTACCAGCACAAGCCTTAGTGCGATGATCCCCGTTCTGCAGTGGACCCCCATCAAGCTGCTGGGACAGCTGATCTACAACTGCATCATGGTCATCATCAATAACCTCAGCCTGATGTTCTGCGTAGGCATCGCAGCGGCGCTGGCCAAAAAGAACAAGCAGCAGGCTGCCATCATCGGCCTGATGAGCTTTTTTATGTACCTGACCGCCGGCAACGTCACCCTGACCCAGCTGGGCATGCTGGCCGAGGCTGACCCGCTGGTGGGTCTGTACGGCACCGGTCAGTCCACCGTGTTCGGCATCCAGACGGTGGATATGGGCGTGTTCGGCGGCATCCTGCTGGGCTTGGTCTGCGGCTGGGTGTACAACCGCACCTGTGAAAAGCAGTTCAAGGGCATCATCACCCAGATCTACTCCGGCAACCGCTGGTCCTTTACCTGCATGGTGGTCTTTTCCATCCTGTTCGGCTTTGGCTCCTGCTTCTTCTGGCCGCCGGTGCAGAACGTCATCAGCGCACTGACCGACCTGATCGCCACCTCCGGCAACTTCGGCCTGTTCCTGTACGGCTTTTTGGAGCGCTTCCTCATCCCCACCGGCCTGCACCACCTCATCTACACCCCCTTCCAGTTCTCTGCACTGGGCAACAGCCTGACCGTGGGCGATGCCACCTACACCGGCTCCTACATCGTCATGATGATGGAGTACAGCATGGGTCTGCCCTTCTCGGATGGCATCGTGTGGATGTACACCGGCTTCACCAAGACCTTCGGCTACTTTGGCATCGTGGCGGCCTTCATCTTCTGCGCCCGCAAGGAGAACCGCAAAAAGACCGCTGCCGTTCTGGTGCCGCTGGCCTTTACCGCCTCTCTGGCCTCCATCACCGAGCCGCTGGACTTCATGTTCTGCTTCTCTGCGCCCATCCTGTGGGTGGCACACGCCTGCATTTCCGGCCTGTTCATCGTGCTGCTGCACATCTTCCATGTCACCGGCTTTACCACCAACCTCCTCGGCTCGATTCTGATGAACCTTTCTGCCGGTGCAGATAAGACCAACTATCCCACCCTGTACCTGCTGGCGCTGTGCCAGATCGCAGTGTACTTTGTGGTGTTTACCCTGCTGATCAAGGCCTTCAACCTGCACACCCCCGGCCGGGAAGAGGCGAGCACCGAGACCGCGGGGAGCGACGCACCCGCCAAGAAGGCAAGCGTGAAGAACGCTGCCGAGGTGCAGTGCGTCATCGATGGTCTGGGCGGCAAGGAGAACATCCTGTCGGTGGACAACTGCTTCACCCGTCTGCGGGTAAACATCAAGGATCCCGCAAAGCTGGACGAAGCTTCCATCAACAAACTGCCGAACAGTGGCATCGTGAAAAAGGGTACCGATATCCAGATCGTTTACGGTCTGCAGGTGGCCGATATCAAGCGTGCCGTGGAGGCACAGCTGGAAAACCAGTAAACCGCTTTTCCGCGTCCCGGCGGATTGCGCCGGGCTAACCTGAAAAATACAAAAAAGGAGCGTTTATACTATGGTCATTACCATTGCTGGCGGCGGTAGCACGTTTACCGCCGGTATCGTCAAATCCATCGCCCTGCGCCGGGAAGAACTGGAAGTGGACGAGATCCGTCTGTTCGACATCAACAAGGAGCGGCAGGACAAGGTTGCCGTTGTGGTGGACTGGGTCCTGCACAAGGAACTGAATACCGACATCAAGCTGGTGGTCACCACCGATGTGCAGCAGGCTTACACGGATGCCTCTTTTGTGTTTGCCCAGATGCGCGTGGGCGGCTACGCCATGCGGGAGCAGGACGAAAAGATCCCCCTGCGCCACGGCTGCGTGGGACAGGAGACCTGCGGCTGCGGCGGCATGGCCTACGGAATGCGCACCATCTTCCCCATGATCAAGCTGATCGACGATGTGGAAAAGTATGCCAAGAAGGACTACTGGATCCTGAACTACTCCAACCCCGCCGCCATCGTATCCGAAGCCTGCCGCAAGCTGCGCCCGAAGGCACGGATCATCAACATCTGCGATATGCCCATCGCCATCATTGACGTGGTGGCAGCTGCCATGGGCATCCAGAACAAGAAGGAGATCGTCTACGATTACTTTGGTCTGAACCACTTCGGCTGGTTCACCTCCATCCAGTACCGCGGCGAGGATTTGATGCCCAAGCTGCGCGCCTACATCAAGGAGAACAAGATCCTTCTGCCGGAAAGCTACCTCAAGGGCATGGGCGCCCTGACCTCCTCCAGCAGCCAGAACCGCCACACCAAGGGCAGCTGGTACTATGTGTGGAAGGGCGAGTACGAGATCATGGAAAACTTCCCGGAGTACCTGCCCAACACCTACCTGAACTACTATCTGCAGGCCAAGGAGTTCGTGGAGCACTCGGACCCGAACCATACCCGCGCCAACGAGGTGGAGGAGACCCGCGAAAAGAACCTGTTCGACGGCATCGACCACTATCTCAAGACCGGCGAGGTGGACGCCAACACCTTCTATGCCGGCAGCCACGGTGACTGGATCGCAGATCTTTCCGCTGCGCTGAAGAACGACACCAAGGCACGCTTCCTCATCATCACCGAGAACCGCGGCGCGATCCCCAATATGCCCTATGACGCAATGGTGGAGCTGCCCGCCTACATCGGCAAAAAACGGCCCGGAGGTCATTGCCCGGGCACAACATCCCGGCTGTTCCAGCAGGGCTTGATGATGCAGCAGCTCAACAGCGAAAAGCTGCTGGTGGAGGGCTGCGTGGAAGGCAGCTACGAGAAGGTGCTGCAGGCCTTCACCCTGAACAAGACTGTGCCCAGCATGAGCGTTGCAAAGGCCATTCTGGACGATATGATCGAAGCCAACAAGGGCTATTGGCCGGAGCTGCACTGAGCAGCTGACCTTACAGCCGCCGCAGGCATTGCCGCCTGCGGCGGCTTTTTTGTGCGCATTGACCTTTGCACAGCAAGGGCTTATAATGAGAAAAACCAGTAAAAGCGAAAGGAAGCACACCCATGCAAAACCAAGTCCCTGTATCCCAAAACCGCCCGGTCACCGGGCGCTTTGCGCCCAGCCCCAGCGGACGGCTGCATCTGGGCAATCTGGCGTGCAGCCTGCTGGCATGGCTCAGCGCAAAAAGTCAGGGCGGGCGCATCGTGCTGCGTATTGAGGACCTGGATGCCGAGCGCTGCCCCCGCGTTTACGCCGACTTGCTGGAGCAGGACCTTGCGTGGCTGGGGCTTACATGGGACGAGGGCGGCAGCACCGGCGGCGCACACGCGCCCTATTACCAGAGCGAATGCGGGGACATCTATACCCAAAGCTACCGCAAACTGGAGCAGAGGGGGCTGGTGTACCCCTGTTTTTGCTCCCGCTCCCAGCTGCACGCCGCCAGCGCACCCCACACCTCGGACGGCAACGTCATCTACCCGGGCACCTGCCGGGGACTGACGCCGGAAGAAATCGCGGAAAAGCGCAAAAAGAAAGCCCCTGCCTACCGCCTGATGGTGCCGGACGAGGCCATCACCTTTACGGACGGCTGCATGGGCACCCACACGGAGAACCTGCTGCGGGATTGCGGCGATTTCTACCTGCGCCGGGCAGACGGGGTGTTTGCCTATCAGCTAGCGGTGGTGGTGGACGATGCCCGCATGGGCGTCACCGAGGTGGTGCGCGGGGCAGACCTGCTGTCCTCCACGGCGCGGCAGCTGTACCTGTACCGGCTGCTGGGCTTGCAGCCGCCCCGCTTTGCCCACTGCCCGCTGCTGCTGGCAGCGGACGGGCGGCGGCTGTCCAAGCGGGACGGCGACCAGAGCCTTGAAAATCTGCGGGCAAAATATACCGCCCCGGAGATCATCGGCAAACTGGCGTTTGCCTACGGATTGCAGCCGGAGCCTGCCCCCCGCACCCCGGAAAGCCTTGTGCCGGACTTTGCGTGGACGAAAGTCCCCAAGCAGGATATCTGCCTGCCCGAGGGGCTGTTCTGAAAAAGAAAATGAAAAAACGACCCCTGCCAGCGCCAAAGGCGCTGACAGGAGTCGCTTTTTCTTTCTTCCTTAGGCTCTCCGCACCTGCGGCAGCTGGCTGCGCTCGAGGGCGGTAAAGGCGCTGTCCAGCGCCAGTGCCAGCAGCGCACCCAAGGCTACGTCAATGCAGCTGTGCTGCTTGAGCAGCACGGTGGAGCAGACGATGGAAACGCACAGCACGGCGGCTGCGGGACGCATCCAGCGGCGGCGGGGCGCCTCAAAAATGCGGCTGCGGTAGTACGCCAGCAGCAGCGTTACCGAGTTGAACACATGGATGGAGGGGCAGACGTTGGTGGCGGTGTCGGTGCGGTACAAAAAGCGCACAGTCTGCGCAAAGATATCGCTGCCCGGAACCCAGTAGGGGCGCAGGTCAAGCGCCGTGGGCAGCACCGCGTAGCACGCCAGTGCAATGGTCATGCCGGAGAACAGCGGCAGGCATAGCCGCCAGAAGTCCTCGCGCGGGGCCTTCCACAGCAGATAGAACAGAGTGAAGGGGATCCACAAAAACCATGCAAAATAGGGGATCACCGCATATTTGCAGAAGGGGATCAGATCGTCCAGACGGCAGTGCACCAGAATGCTGCGCAGAGGGACGTTTGCCTCCAGATGGTGAAAAACGGAAAGATAAAATATAGTATACAGCGCCATGAACCCGACAGGGTGGCGCGCAAGCCAGCTGCGTTTCATAGAATAGCCTCCTTTTGCAGAAGAGCAAAGTCTGATAGCATTGAGAAATTATACGCCCGAACGATGAAGATTGCAAGAACGAAAGGTGAAAACTTTGTCAAGCGCTGAAAAAATAATTTGTGAAAGTTGTAAAAAATACCATCGCTCTTCTGTTGATAATACGAATCAGAGGGGCGGTTTCCTGCAAAAAAGAAAAATCCACCCCTTTGCCGGTCTTTACAGACCGGCAAAGGGGTGGATGCTAAAAGTTTAAATCACACTCTGCTCCAGCCAGCTGCCCCGGCGGAAGCGCAGGTAGAAGCACAGCGAGCGGAACACCCAGTCCAGATACATACCCATCCAGATGCTCAGCAGCCCGCCGCCGAAGCACAGCACTGCCAGATAGCAGAAGCCCACCCGGAACGCCCACATGGACACGATGCTCACGGTCATGGTAAACCGGGCATCACCGGCAGCGCGCAGGATATTGGGCAGGGTAAAGCTGGACGGCCACACGAACAGGGAAACGATGTTGAACCACACCATGATGTCCAGCGCCATGGCCTGTGCCTCCGGCGAAAGGTTGAACAGAGACACCGCGAACCGGTTGGCGAAGAAGAAGGCCGACAGGTTCATCGCCCACGCGCCGCAGTAGGCGGTCAGCATCAGGCGGCGGGAGTAGTACACCGCCTGCTCCTTTTCGCCCGCACCCAGACACTGACCCACCACGGTCAGGGCAGCCATGCCCACGGCGTTGGCGGGGATGTTCAGGAAAGTGGTGGTGGTATTGGCAACGGCATTGGCGGCAATGGCTGCCGTGCCAAGGGTGGAGGTCAGGCTGGAGACCGACAGCTTGCCGATCTGGAACATGCCGTTCTCGATGCCTGCGGGGATGCCCACCCGCAGGATGCGCCGGATCAGCCCGCCGTTCGGAGCCATCGCCCGCAGGCTGTCCACCCGCAGGGCGCAGTCCGGCTTTTGCAGCAGATACAGCACCACTGCGCAGGCAATGGCGCGGGACACAAGGCTTGCCAGTGCCGCGCCCATGACCCCCATGCCGAAGCCGTAGATCAGCACCGCGTTGCCGCCGATGTTCACCACGTTCATCACCAGACTGGACAGCATGCTGATCTTGCTGTTGCCCTGTGCCCGGAACAGCGCCGCACCGGCGTTGTACAGGCCGATGAAGGGGTAGCTCAGCGCCGAAAGCAGAAAGTAGGTCTCGGCGTAGTGCATCACGTCCGCATCAATGGAGCCGAAGATGCCCCGCAGGATGGCGTGCCGTCCGCCGATGACCACCGCCGCCACCAGCACACTGAAACTGGACAGCACGAACAATATCTGCGCCGCCGCCGCCTTGGCGTTTTTTGGCTCCTGATGGCCGATGTACTGGCTGGTGACCACCGCACCGCCGGTGGCCAGCGCGCTCATGATCTGGATCATCAGGGTGTTAAAGCTGTCCACAAGGCTCACGCCGGACACGGCGGCCTCGCCCACAGAGGATACCATCAGGGTATCGGCCAGACCAATGGTCACGCTGAGCGCCTGCTCCGCGATCAGCGGCAGCAGCAGCGCCACCAGCGCCTGCCGTGGAAACAGGGGAGTGGATGTGAATTTGGACGATTTCATGCTGTCCTCCGTTGCAAATGACAAAAAAGCTCGAATGCTTCTATCATACAGCGGATGCTGTCGAAATGCAAGAGGTTGTATACAAGAAAGTGTCAAAAAGCAACAGCCCGCCGCGTTTCGTGCCCTTTACCCATGGGCACAGTTGTGTTAAAATAAGGTTGCAGCCCGCCCCGCTGTGCAGGAGGGGGGCGCTGCCTTTGGTAAATGATAAGATATATGATAAGAAGTTGAGGACCCATAAAGGGGGGTACAGTATGCAGCAAACTGCGCATAAGGTCGTTGTCATCGGGCATCGCAACCCGGACACCGACTCCATCTGCTCTGCCATTGCCTATGCAGAGCTGAAAAACAAGACCAGCGATCTGGTCTGCGAAGCCCGGCGTGCGGGCAAGATGAATCAGGAAACGGAATTTGTGCTGAAAAAGTTCGGGGTCACGCCGCCCCGGATGTGCACCGATGTCAACCCTAAAATTCGGGATGTGGATTACCGGCAGGTGCCCGGCATCCCCGGCTCCACCAGCCTGCGCAAGGCGTGGGAGATCATGCGCGACCAGAAGATCGACACCCTCCCCGTGACCAGCGAGGAGGACGAATTGCAAGGTGTCATCACGGTGAAGGATATCGCCACCGCCAACATGGACCTGTTCGACACCGGCATCCTTGCCAAGAGCCGCACCAGCTACCGCAATATTCTGGAAACGCTGGGCGCTACCATGGTGGTGGGCAGCGAGGACGCGGAGTGCACCACCGGCCACATCCGCATTGGCACCGCCACCCCGGAAATGCTGGAAAGCAACATGGAAAAGGGCGATATCGTCATCCTGACCAACCGCTACGAAAGCCAGCTCTGCGCCATCGAGAAGGAAGCTTCTCTCATCATCATCTGCAACGGCGCAAAGGTGGGCCGCACCATCCAGCATATCGCCGCCGAGACCGGCGTAGCCATTATGAGCGCCCCCTGCGATACCTACGCGGCGGCAAAGCTCATCAGCCAGTGCGCGCCCATCTCCTATTACATGACCCGGGACGATATCATGAAATTCACCCTCGTCACCCCGGTGGCAGACGTCACCCGCGTGATGGCAAAGGTGCGCCACCGGTATTTCCCCATTCTGGACGCAGACGGCAAGTACTGCGGTATGATCAGCCGCCGCAACATCATCAACCTGCGCAAGCGCCGCATCATTCTGGTGGACCACAACGAGGCCACACAGGCGGTGGAGGGCTTCGATCAGGCCGAGATTCTGGAGATCATCGACCACCACCGCATCGGCAGTCTGGAGACCAGCGGCCCGGTGTACTTCCGCAACCAGCCGGTGGGCTGCACCGCCACCATCGTCACCCAGATGTACGATGAAAACGGCGTGACCATCCCGCAAAAGATCGCCGGTCTGCTGCTGGCTGCCATCCTTTCGGATACGCTGGTGTTCCGCAGCCCCACCTGCACCCCCATCGACGTAAACGCCGCCAACCGTCTGGCAAAGATCGCCGGGGTGGACATCAACGAGTTTGCCAACGAAATGTTTGAGGCCGGCGAAAAGCTGGACGGCAAGACCGCCGAGGAAGTGTTCTTGCAGGACTTCAAGGTGTTCATGTGCGGTGATATCCGCTTTGGTGTGGCGCAGGGCAGCTACATGACCCGCAAGAACCTGACCGCCGCCGAGGCGCTGCTGAAGCCCTATCTCGAGGAGGCACGCAACAAGCAGAACGTGGAGGACATCTACATGCTGCTGACCGACGTGCCCAAGGAGGAGAGCGTGGTCATCTGCAACGGGCGCTACGCCGCCGAGGTGCTGACGGATGGCTTCGACACCCAGCCCGCCGCCGATGCCAGCTGGACGCTGCCGGGCGTGGTGAGCCGCAAAAAGCAGTTCATTCCCGCCCTGATGACCGCTTATCAGGAGCTGTAAAGGGACACCGCTGTGTTTGATTTTCTTTCCAAAAAAGATCGCACCCCGCCCGCACTGCCGGAAGGCACGGAGCGGCGGCGCTACACCATTACCGGACAGGTGCAGGGGGTGGGTTTCCGCTATCGTGCGCGGTACGCCGCGCAGACCCTTGACCTGACCGGCTGGGTGCAGAACGAGGATGACGGCAGCGTGACGCTGGAAGTGCAGGGCGACCCGGATAAATTCATGTCCCTGTTTGCCATGATCCAGAAAAGCGACTATATCCAAATTACCGGCATCCGCAGCAAGAATATCCCGCCCGACCCGTGGGAGCGCGGGTTCTCGGTGAAGGGATATTAAAGGAACTGAATAGAAACAGAGCGCCTGACACCGCAGTGCCAGGCGCTCTGTTTCTATCATATTATACTTTTACCCCAGCACCTTGAGGGGGGAGTTTTCCACCCACAGGGTACCGTCCAGCAGGCGGGTGACGGCAAGCCGTCCATTTGCCGTTACCCGGGCGGGGTCGAGGGCGTAGAAGTCGCTCTCGGTCAGGTTTTCCGGGTCGGCGGTGGGGGAGATGCCCGCCACGCATACCCAGTGGCCGTAGGTGCTGCTGGTGGCAATGTGGGGGTAGTTCACCTCGTCCCAGCCGGAGGAAGTCAGGTGGTATTCATAAGTAGAGGTGCGGTTCGTGTGGCGCTTTACCCCGCTGACCGTGGTATTTTTCAGGTGCACGATCACCGGATGCCCGGCGGAAAGCTCGCTGTACAGCTTTTTCAGGCACTCGGCGCGGGTGCCGGAGTACCCGGTGTAGCCCGCTGCGGACCACACCGCCCCGTTCGACCACATCCCGCTGCCGGAGCACACCTTGCCGTCCAGAATGGTGCGGGCATAGCGCAGCGCGTACAGGCTGCACTTGCCGGAGGTCTGGTTGCCGATGGAAAGAATGTGGCTGGTGTCGAAGCTGAGCAGCCGGATGCCGTTTTTCTCTTTCAGTTCAGCGGCGTGGGCATAGGGCAAAAAGGCGCACAGCAGCAAAACCAGCGCCAGAACTGCCGCCGCCAGCCGCTGTGCCGCGCGGGCGGGACAGTGTTGCATGGGTATTTCCTCCAAGTTCGTTTCAATCTGGACATGATTTTACCACTAAAACGTGGTGAAAATGTGTAAAAGAGCAAAATAAAGGGGAAAATAGCTCGCCCTCTCAGTCAAAGCCTGCGGCTTTGCCAGCTCTCCCAAAGGGAGAGCCAAGTCCACTGCCGGGAAGTTTCTCTTTGCGCCTAATACTTTAGCGCTGAACTTTACGGCTTGGCTCTCCCTTTGGGAGAGCTGGCGCGGGAGCGCCTGAGAGGGCGAACCCTTTTCAAGAAAGTTGATGCCTGCCAACACAACATATGTCCAAATTTAAGTGCTCCCGCACCCGGCAAAACCGCGCCGCCGGGGCAGGGAAAAGATGATTCTGTGAATTGTAGACAGACTTTATTCCGGAATATACCAAAACTGCAACAAACTCGACCTGTTTTCATCCATTTTCACGAAACTGCTTCAGGAAGTTTAGCGATATTCCCGATTGACAAAACCGTCAGGTGTCGGATATAATCAGGGCAGAAAGGCAACGATGGTTGCGAAAGCCTTTCGAGGAAAAAGAAACATAACCACAAACAAGCTGATTGGAGGGATACCCTTATGAAGAACCTGAAAAAATTCGTAGCCCTGCTGCTGGCAGGTGTAATGGCTATGGTGATGCTCACCGCATGCTCTGGTGGCGGCGGCAGCAGTGCCGGTGAGGTCAAGACGGGCGAGGAGACCAAAGCGGTAAAGCTGATCAGCAACGATGCTAAGAACGACAAAGAGCTTCGGGCAGTGGCAGAAGGACATCTGGATAAAGACTACCATAAGCTTGATACGCAGTTCAAGTTTCTCGGCTATGCGGGAGCATTTAAGGCTTATACCGACAAGGTCGGAAACGATCTGGCCATTACTATTATCGCACGGTACGACTATAAGGACACTCTTCTGAGCGATGTGCTGAATAGAATCTCGAACTACGTTGATACCGATCACAACGCCAACCTGAAGCAGGACGGCGATTGGACGAATATCGGCATTGTTGTCAAGGGCAATAACCAGCAGAGCTATATTGGTATCTCTGTCCGCATCAAGAACTACTACAATAAGTAATCATTCCGCACCCTTTCCCCGGAGAGCACCCGCCCTCCGGGGCTTTTTTTGCGCTCTGCCCAAAAATCCCGACAAAAAACAGGCACACTTGCCATTGACGAACGCCGCCGCGCTGCTGTAAAATGAAAGCAGAATACCCCTGTGCATCCGCATGGGCCCCCTGCATTTTGTAAAAGGAGCATTGCATGAAAAAGTTAAAGCGTTTTGCGGCTGTTCTTCTGGCCGGTATCATGGCACTGGCACTGTTCACCGCCTGCGGCGACAGCAGCGACCCCGGCAACTCTGAGTTTGAAGCCAAGGTGGAAACCGCTTATCTGGCTGCGCTGAATAAGACATTCGGGACGAGCTTTAAAAACGATGATGCCATCCGGGCGCTGGCTGTCACCCACATCACCGAGAAAAGCGGCGCGGACAGCCTGACCGGCAGTGCACGCTGCAAAACAGAAGGTGACGAAAAGACCGTGGTGCGGCAGGTGCAGCTCTGCTTTGATACAAAAAGCAGCAAGCCGGATGCCTTTGTGCCGCTTTTCTACGAGGCCGCAGCCGCACAGACCATCACGGCGAACCAGCGCAATGTCCAAGTTCTGCTCCTCACTGTGAACAAGGAGCGTGGCGGCGCAGAGGAAAACGGCATAACGCTGGAGCTTACCGCGCTGGGTGTCGGCGCAAAGACCATCGGCGGCAAGACCTATGTTGCCATCGGCTTTGAGCTGACCAACACCACCCCGTAGAACTGAACCCCACCCCGCCCCGAGGAGCACCCCGCTCCCCGGGGCTTTTTGCGTGAACCCCTCCCGTGAAAATGGGATAGCGGAGCGTCCGCAGACGCTCCGCTATCCCGAAAATAAAAATAATTTTTCCGCTGCTTATGCGCAAAGCGCACGCGGCGCGCATTCCAAATCGTCCCGCCTTGCTCGGCGGCTTTTTTTCGCCTTTTTGTGACAAACACCGCCCGCTGTGGTACAATAAAAGGGTATCGAACTTACACAGAAAGGACGTTTCCATGCAGCTGTTTGAACTGGTCAGCCCACGGCTGTTCCGCCCACTGGCGGGGCCTAACCGGGCGTTTTATGCAGAGCTTTTGCTGCTGCTCTGGGAGGAGTGCCGCCATACGGCAGATTACAGCATTTCCCGCGCCGAAGCCGTCTCCCGCGCCGAGGATTATTTTGCCGCGCTGGCAAAGCCGCTGGCGCTGGATGCCGACGGCGCGGGCGATGAGGACGAGCAGCCCACCCGCGACCCCCACACGCTGGCGGTGGGCTTTTTGCTGCGTCTGCGCCGCACCGGCTGGCTGGAGGAGCAGCCCGGCAGCTACGAAAGTGAGCCCACCTTTGCCTTTATGCCGGAGGTCACCCCGCTGCTGGATGCGCTGGAAGAAATACTGAACCCCCGGGTGGTCACCTATACCGGCAAGCTGTACAAGGCGTGGCAGCTGCTGGGCAGCATCGGGCAGGAAAAAAGCCCCTACGAGAATGTGCTGCGGGAGGTGGCGGCAGACCTTGAAACTTTGAACAAGTCCCTGCGCGCCCTCAACGCTTCCATCGGGCATTACATCGACCGCCTGACCCATAACCGCACCCCGCAGGAGGTGCTGGAACTGTTCGACCAGTACGAGGAAAAGGTGGTGGCGGCGGCGTACCATCGCTTTAAAACCAGCGATAACCTGTTCAATTACCGCGCCTATCTGGAAGAAGAACTGGACGACTGCGAGCAGAACCAGCTGCCGCGCTTAGCGCTGGATTACGCCCGGGTGGAGCGCTGCGCTCCCGGCGAGGCGGCGCCCCGGGTGCGTGCCATCATCCAGCAGCAGCGGGACGCGCTGGAAGAGATGAGCACCCTGATGAAGGAGATCGATGCCAGCCACATCCGCTACCGCAAGCGTGCGGTGCAGCGGGCACAATTCCTGCTGCTGAGCGACCGCTCGGCGCAGGGCAGCGTCACCGCCCTGCTGCGCCGCTATGCGGAGGACATCCGCAGCCCGGAGCAGCTGTTCGAGCCGGACGACGGCCCGGTGGCGGCGCGGCTGCACCTGTACCCGGCGGCAGTGTTCGGCACAAAGCCGCTGTATCCCCCCGCCGCGCCCCGCACCGAAGCACCTCTTGCCCCGGTGCGCACCGAGCCCCTTGACCCCGACCGGCTGCGGCAGGAGCAGCAGCTTCTGCTGGATTACGCCCGCCTTGCCGTCACCGAGGAAAACGTGGCGCTGCTGGCGCGGCAGGCACTGGCTGCCCGCGGGCAGGTGAACGCTTCCACCCTTGTGGAGGAATATCCGAACGATTTTACAGGCATCATCGGCCTGCACACCTATTCCCAGTCGCCGCACCGGGAGTATGATATCACCATGACCGGAAACTGGGTGGAGCGCGGCGGCTTCCGGTTTCAGGATTTTGTCCTGACCCGCCGCAAGGAGGTAAACACGGATGGCAACCATTGATCTGCTGGAGGAGACCGCAAACTATCTGCTCAACCACTGCTTCGTGCTGGGCTGCGTAGAGGAACAGCGGGCAAAATATCTGTATATTCAGGATCACCTCAACGAGGTGCGTGCGGTGTTCAAACCGCTGGGCTACGCGGTGCTTTTGTACCCCGCACCCATGCAGGCGGCGGCGCTGGTCAACGAGCACGAGGGCAGTCAGGCACGGCTGCTCAAGTACGAGAGCATCCTGCTGCTGGTGCTGCGGCTTTTGTACCTGCAAAAGCGGGAAAGCCTTGCCGCCAGCGCAGACGAGGTGCTGGTGACCGTAGAAGAAGTACAGGCCGAATTGCAAAAGATGAACCTGCCCCGCAAGCTGGATCAGCAAACGCTGGAAAAGCTCATGCGCACCCTGCGCCGGTACAATCTGGCGCGTCCGGTGGGACGGCTCTCCGGGCTGGACAGCCGCATCGAGGTGTTTCCCACGGTGCTGCTGGCGCTGCCGGATGCCGACCTTGCGGATGCCGCCGCCGAGAGCGCCCGCACCCGCACCGAGCTTGGCCTGTACGAGCGCCCGGAGGGCGCAGACACCGAAGCAGGGGAGGGTGAAGCATGATCGAACTCAAGCGCCTGAAACTTATCAACTGGCACAACTTTGAAAATACCACCTTCGACTGCGCCCGCCTGACCTATATGATCGGCGTGAACGCCGTGGGCAAGACCACCATTTTGGACGCCATCCGCTACTGCCTGACCACCAACCGCAACTTCAATGCGCTGGGCAATAAGAAAAGCGGACGCACCCTGCAGGGCTCTGTCCACGCCAAGCAGCGCGGCGAAAACGCCTACCGCCGCCCGGGGCATACCGTGGCGTATATCGGGGCGGAGTTCTGGGACAGCGTAAAGCACACCAGCTTTGTCATCGCAGTGCGGGTGGAGTCCGAGGGCCCCATGCAGGAGCTTCACCCCGGCGACCAGACGTGGTATATCTCGGAGGACGGCATCACGCTGGAACAGCTGCCCTTCATCGACTCGCGCACCGGTGCGCCCAGCGCCAAGGAGGACTTCAAGCCCGCCGAGGGGCGGCTTTCCTATACCCGCAGCCCCAGCGAGGCGCGGGACCGCATCTGCCGCGCACTGGGCATCGGGCGCGCAGCCAGCCCGCTGGGCAAAAAGTTCAACGAGGTGTTCCAGATGGGCACCAGCATGGACGAGATCCCGAACTTCCGGGAGTTTCTGTACCAGTACATCCTGCCCCAGCCGGAACTGGACTTGGAAGCCTTGCAGGGTGACCGCTTAGAGCTGGAAAACCTGCACGCCGTTCTGGCGGAAGCCCAGACCCGCGCCGATGCGCTGGACGAGATCGTCCGTTTCGGCCGCGAAGCCACTGAAAAACAGACCGAAGCCCTTGTGAACCAGGGGGCGCCGCCCCTGCTGGCGCGGGCTGCTGCCGATGCCGGGGAAAAGGCCGTCTGGCAGGAGCGGGTAGACGCCGGACGCCGCCAGCAGGAAATGCTGCGCACCCGCTACGCCGAGGCCAAGACGCCGAAGCGGAAGACCCGCCGCGCCTACCTGACCGCCCACAGCGCCGCCGGTGCCAGCGGCGAGGGACGCGCACTGGATGCCCTCAACGAGGAGCTGGCGCACCGGCAGACCGCACTGGATGCCGCCGCCCGCCGCGCCGACACCGCCGAAAAAGCCGCCGAAAAGACCGGCAACCTGCTGGCTGTGCTGCGCCGCAGCGGCTTTGCCGCCGGGCAGAAGATGGCCGACCTGACCCCAGACACCCTGCCCGCCCTGACCGACTGGCTGACCGCACAGGAAAAGCCGCTGGAGGAAGCCTATTTTGCCGCCCGGCAGCACACCGCCGCCTTGCAGCGGCAGCAGACCGAGAAACGCGCCGAGCTGGATGCCGTATCCCGGGCGGCAAGTGGGTGTACCCCCACGGCGACGCCGCCACCCGGGTGCGGGACGCCGTGAACGCCGACTGAAAAGCCGTGGCATGGAGCCGGACGCCCGCATCTTCTGCGAGCTGCTGAACGTGGAGGACGAGAGCTGGCAGGACTGCGTGGAAGCCTGTCTGGGCGACCGCCGGTTCGATATCCTTGTGCCGCCCGTCCACTACGCCGCCGCAAAGAGCGCCTTTGTGGCGCTGAAAGAGAAAGTCGGCCCCATCAGCCTGCTGGACACCCCGGGTCTGCGCAAGGCCAACCGCCGCGCCGACACCGCCCCCGCCGACAGTCTGGCGGCACAGGTCACCAGCGAAAACCCGCTGGCCGCGCAGTACGCCGACACCATCCTGCGCCGCATCGTCTGCTGCGACACCCCCGACACGCTGGAAAACTATCCCGACAGCGCCACCCGGGACCTTCTGCGCCACCATCCCTTCCGATTGGAGCGTCTGCGCACCCCGCAGCGCTATATCGGCTTGGAAGCCCGCCGCGCCCGCGCCGGGCACTGGCAGGGGAGATGAACGCCCTTGCTGAAGAGGTGCGCGCCGCCGCACAGGCGGAGCAGAACCTGAAAGCTGCATACAGCCAGTACCAGACCCTTTTGCGCGGCACCACGCTGGAAGAACTTGCCGCTTTGTGGGACGCCCGCGCCGCCCTGACCGCCGCCCGCGCGGCGGTGGACGAGCAGGCCGCAAAGCTGGCTGAGTGCCGCGAGAACCCGCTTTTGCAGCAGCTGTATAAAGAGGAAGAGGTGCGCGAAGCCGCATGGGAAGCCGCCCGCACTGCCGTGGAGCAGACCGGCGGCGACCTGCGCGTGTGCGAAAAGCAAATTACATCCTGCGAAGCGGAGCAGCAAAAGGCGGTGGACACCGCCGAAAAGAGCGCACAGGCCGCCGAGAGCTTTTTTGCCGCCCACCCGCTGGTGGAGCCGCTCTCCCGCAGCCGTCAGCAGGCGCTGACCGGGCCGGACAAATCTCCCCGCGCCGCCGCGCAGGCCGCCGAAAAGGCACAGGCCAAGCTGGACGATGCGCTGACCGTCTACCTGAACAGCACCCTTGAACCGGCACAGAGAGCCTATAACCAGCGCTATGTCTGCGATTATCCTCTGGGGCTTGCCGGGCTGGAACAGTACCGCGCCCAGCACGAGAGCCTTGTGCGCATCGACCTGGAGCGCTACGCCGCCCGCTTGGAGCAGGCGCAGCGGGACTGCAAGGACCGCTTCCGCAAAGATATCCTGTTCCGCATGAAGGACGATATCTTCAACGCCCGGCGGCAGTTCCGGGAGCTGAACAAGGTCATGGAGCAGCTGACCTACGGCGAGGAGGTCTACCGCTTTGAGCTGGAACCCAGCCGCGACCCGCAGCTGGCGGCGTTCTATCAGGTCATCGTGGACAAGGGCAACCAGCAGATGACCGAGGGTGATTCTCTGGATAACCTTGCCGCCACCGCTGACCCCGCCTACGAGCGTCAGGTGGATGAGCTGATGGAAAAGATCATGGCAGACGTGGACGAGAACACCCGCGCCCGGCAGGAGGGACGCACCGCCGCCGGTGCCACCCTTTCGGACTATGTGGACTACCGCACCTATCTGGACTACGATATCAAGGTGACCAATCAGGTCACCGGGCAGCAGGCGTATCTTTCCCGCGTCAGCCGCGATTCCTCCGGCGGCGAAAATCAGGCACCCTTCTATGTGGCCATCTGCGCAAGCCTTCTGCAGATCTACCAGAAGAGCGAAAACAGCATCCGTCTGGTGCTGCTGGACGAAGCCTTCAGCAAGATGACCAGCGACCGCATCCGCCCCATGATGGAACTGTTCCGCCGCCTGCAATTGCAGGTGCTGCTCATCTCCACCGTGGAAAAGAGCACCGCCATCCAGCCCTACTGCGACATTACCTACTCCATCGTCCGCCACGGCGACGCCAACGCCATCGCGCCCTTTGTCCGCCTTGCGGCAGAAATAAAAGAAAGGGTGTAGAATGGAAAAAACAAGACGAGTTGGAGTTCTGACAAAACGTGTGATTGAACTGCTGGAATTGGAGTTGCCGGAAGGAAAAGATATTCTTCTTGGCGATTCCAACATTGGGCACATGACAACACGCCATCCTGAGGACTTTGCATTATATGGAGAGTACATCCCGGATATTTTAAGAGAACCGGATTATGTGGCGCAAAATAAAAAGGATAACTCCATTGAATATGTCCGAGAAGTAGAAATAGACCATGTGTTTGTCAAAGTTGCGGTACGGGTATCTACAAAAGGACAACTTTTTGCAAGGTCGGTTTACAGATTAAATCCAAATCGTGTCCGCAGCTTTATCGACAAGGGAAATTTGAAAAAATATTGACGCGTTATCGTGTGTTGACATTTTGAATTCCTATGATATAATAATAGTGGATAGAGATGAGCAACGGAGGACGGAACAGGCAGCCGTCGCCCATTGTTAGGAGATGTGGGAATCGTCACCCCACCCTTGCTCAAAAAAGAGAACGCCCGCCGCATTCGTAGCGGGTGTTCTCTTTTTTCGTGTTTTACACTTTGCAGCAGAATGATGCAAAACGGAGCTTGACATCAAAAATAAACTTTGCTATACTGTTTTTCGCTCATCGGAGGGTTGTTTCAACGTAATTGAAAGGCCGGATAAGATGTCATCGTTCGCGCTTCCCGGAGGCTGTGGGCACCGTAGTGCCGCAGCAGAAGAGGGAACGCACCGGAGCGGTGGTTCTTATCCGGCCTTTTTGCATATACGGATCTCAGAAAAGGAGGAGCTATGCCAAAGAAAGCCATCCAATTGTCCGACCACTTTACCTATTCCCGCCTGCTGCGGTTCGTGCTGCCCTGCATCGGCACCATGCTGTTCACCTCCGTCTACGGCATCGTGGACGGCCTGTGCGTTTCCAACTTTGTGGGCAAAACGGCCTTTGCGGCGGTCAACCTCATCATGCCGCTGCCGCAGCTGCTGGGCACTGTCGGCTTTATGCTGGGCACCGGCGGCAGCGCCATCGTAGGCATCACGCTGGGCGAGGGCGACCCCAAAAAAGCCGACCGCTATTTTACCATGTTTCTGCTGGCAGCGCTCATCTCGGTCAGTGTGCTGGCCGTGCTGGGCATCCTGCTCCTGCGGCCGGTCGCCGTGCTGCTGGGCGCAAAGGGCGAGCTGCTGGACTACGCCGTGCGCTACGGGCGCATCCTGATGCTGGCGCTGCCGCCCTTTGCGCTGCAGAATATGTTCCAAAGCTTTTTCGTCACCGCCGAAAAGCCGCTTCTGGGCTTCTGGTTCACCGTAGGTGCAGGCTGCACCAACATGGTGCTGGATGTGGTGATGGTGGGTATGCTGCACTGGGGCGTGGAGGGCGCTGCCCTTGCCACCCTCATCAGCCAATTGGTGGGCGGCGTGCTGCCGGTGTTCTACTTTATCGACCACCACAATACCAGCCGCCTGCACCTGTGCAGAACACAGTTTTACGGCCGCGTGCTGTGGGATGCCTGTATCAACGGTTCTTCTGAGCTGATGACCAACCTTTCCATGTCGCTGGTCAATATCCTGTATAACTTCCAGCTGCTGCGGCTTGCCGGAGAAAACGGCGTGGCGGCTTACGGCGTCATCATGTACGCTGCCTTCCTGTTTGTGGCGGTGTTCGTGGGCTATGCCGTGGGCAGCGCACCCATCGTCAGCTTCCATTACGGCGCGCGCAACCACGCCGAGGTGCACAACCTGTACCAAAAGAGTCTGCGCCTCATCGCCGTGGTGGCTGTGACCATGACGGCGGCGTCTATGGTCATCATTCCCTATGTGGCGCGCATCTTTGTGGGCTACGATGCCCAGCTGCTGGCGCTGACAAACCGCGCCTTCCGGCTGTATGCGCTGAGCTTCCTCATCATGGGCTTCAACGTGTATGCGTCCTCCTTCTTCACGGCGCTGGGGGATGGCGTGACGAGTGCTCTCATCTCCTTTCTGCGCACGCTGGTGTTCCAGCTTGCCGCGCTGCTCCTGCTGCCCGCCCTGTGGGGCATTGATGGCGTGTGGCTGGCTGTCACCGCCGCCGAGCTTGCCGCGCTGGCGGTGAGCGTGTATATGTTCGTGACAAAAGACCAGAAATTCCATTACCGTCATGTTTGACGCGCCATAACAAAAAAGCCGCCGGGACCCCGGCGGCTTTCCTGTTATTCAAAGGTATATTCCACTAGCTGGCAGTTTTTGATGCCCGCAGCGGCGTACTCCTCGTTGGTCATATCGTAAAAATAGGACTGCACCACCCGGGCAATGCCGTTGTGCGCCACCAGCAGATAGGTCTTGCCGGTGTCCGCCTTCAACTCGTCCAGCAGGTTGTAGATGCGCTGCGCCAGCTGCATCATGCTTTCGCCGCCGTCATAGCGGTCGGCAAAGTGGGTCTTGGAGGTGCGGAACTCCGCACCGTCCCGGGGCGTGCCCTCGTATTTGCCAAAGCACTGCTCCCGCAGGCGGGGCTCGCAGCGGGCGGGCAGACCGGTTGCGGCGGCAATGGCCTTTGCGGTGTCGGCGGCGCGGGAAAGGGGAGAGTACAGGATCTCGTCGATCTGCAGGCCGCTGTCCCGGACAAGCTCGCCCAGCTGCCGCGCCTGCTCCTGCCCGTGGGCGGTCAGCGGGCTGTCGGTCATGCCGCAGATCTTATTTTCCACGTTCCATACCGTCTCGCCGTGGCGGGTGAAATAGATATTATGCATAAAATTACTCCTTACAGCTTGTGCAGGGTGCCGTCCGGCAGCAGACAGACGATGTCTCCCTCGTCGATGCCAAGACATGTCAGCTCCCTGTCCGGGTAGGGCAGAATGCGGGCAGCCCCGGCGGCATCGGTCAGGGTCACATCGCACAGCACCGGCTGCCCGGCGGGCAGCTCCTCGCAGCCGTACAGCTGCTCGTCAATGCGCAGCACGCGGTATTCCGGCATGGTACAGCCCCTCCTTTGTGTTTTTCCTTATTATATAGCACCCGGGGGCTTTGGTGCAAGGGGGAGCGGACTGAGAGGGTTTATTCTCCCCCGCTTGACAGCGGCGCGGAGAAATTGTTACAATACGATTACGACTGCAAACAACGTGGAGGGGTTCATGAATATTACGGAACTGCGGTATCTGGTAGCCATCATGAAATGGGGGTCGGTGTCGGCGGCGGCAAAGCAGCTGTACGCGGCGCAGCCCAACGTCAGCAAGGCACTGAAGAACCTGGAAGAGGAATACGGGTTGCGCATTTTTGAACGCTCCTCCACGGGCATGATCCCCACCGAGCAGGGCAAGCGGTTCATCCGGCAGGCGCAGCGGGTGCTGCAGCAGGTGGACGAGCTGGCGCAGGAGGCGCACCAGCAGCGCAGCTGCGCCGAGCTGCGGGTGGTGCTGACCCATGCCACCTACGCCTCCTATGCGGCGGTGGATTTTTTGCAGCAGGCAGCCCGCAGCGAGCAGCTGCGGGTGCATATCCGGGAGAGCGGCGCTATTGAAGCCCTGGACTTTGTGCTGCGGCAGGGCTACCACATAGCGCTGCTGCGCTATGCTGCCGAGGACGAGGACTACTACCTGCGCTACTGCCAGCGCCACGGTCTGCGGCAGGAGCCTATCATGGAGTTTTCCTACCTGCTGCTCACCAGTCAGGACAGCCCGCTGGCGCGGCGGCAGGTGCGCGAGCTGGACGAGCTGAACGATTACATCGAGGTGCTGCACGGCGACACCCATCTGCCCGGGGAGGAGAGCACGGTTTCCCGCTGGGAGGTGAACCCCAACCGCCGCATCCATGTGTATGAGCGGTGCAGCCAGTTCTCTATTTTGCAGAATCTGCCCACGGCCTATATGTGGTCGTCCCCCATGCCGCAGCGCGCGCTGGAGCAGTACCATCTGGCGCTGCATAATTGCCCGGCGCAGAAGCAGCAGATGCGGGACGTGCTGGTGTACCCGGAGCGGGAGCCCTTGCAGCCGGAGGAGCAGCTGTTTGTGCAACTGCTGCACAAGCAGGCAGATGCCACCATCAAGGACAGCGGATGGAAGAAGATTTGAAATGCGCGCCGCGTCTTCCGGGTTGCGGCACCCAGCATCCGCATCGTGCCTTGGGCGGCACGCGCGTCTTGCTGGCCGCTGCCCCAACAACTCCTCCCTGTTTCCGCCGCTGGCGGCGGTCGTCGTTGTTGCAGCGGAAGAATTATTTATATTTTCGGGCTAGCGGAGCGTCTGCGGACGCTCTGCTAGCCCATTTTCACGGGTGCCCCACCTGAGAGGACAGATTTCCCTTCTTTTCGTCTCAAATTCCACGTTTTGGGGAGAAAATCGCAAACGTTTAAGCAAAGTGCACAAAAAGACGGTGCAAAGTTTGGCGGGGGCGAGCTTGACCGTTCCCGGGAGAAAATTTTTGAGAAACAAAACGACGAATTAAAACGTGTTATCGCCGCAAAATAAAAGTTTGCGTAAACAAATAAAATAAGCGGCCATATACTTTTTGATATGGGAACCATACCTAAAAAATATTAACACAATTATGAAAAAGGTGTTAACATGAAGCCAGAGATCGGTCATAGCCGCAGTATGGCATAAGCTGTCGGCGGCTGAAATTCAAAAGGAGGTTTCTGGTATGATTAGTTTCTTACTGTGTCTGGCGCTTCTGATCGTAGGCTACTTTGTCTATGGTAAGATCGTGGACAACACGTTCGGACCGGACGACCGCGAAACTCCTGCTGTGCGCATCAACGATGGCGTTGACTACGTTGTGATGCCCCAGTGGAAGCTGTTCCTCGTCCAGCTGCTGAACATTGCAGGTCTGGGCCCCATCTTTGGTGCTTTGCAGGGTGCTCTGTGGGGTCCCGTGGTGTTCCTGTGGATCACCTTCGGCACCATCTTTGCCGGCGGCGTACATGACTACTTCTCCGGCATGATGAGCGAGCGCAACGACGGCGCTTCCATCGCTGAGGTCACCGGCCGCTATCTGGGCCCCGTGATGCAGAACATCATGCGTGTGTTCTCTGTGGTGCTGCTGATCATGGTCGGTACCGTGTTCGCAGTCGGCCCCGCAGGCCTGATCGTTACCCTGTGCAAGAACGGCGGTATGTCCGGCGTGCTGACCACCACCCTGTTCTGGCTGATCATCATTCTGGTGTACTACTTCATCGCAACCTTTATCTCCATTGATGCCATCATCGGTAAGATCTACCCTGTGTTCGGCATCTGCCTGATCATCATGGCTGTGGGCGTTATCTTTGGTATCTTCACCAACCCTGCCTATACCATCCCCGAGATCTGGGCAAACTTCAGCAATATGCACCCCTCCAACACTCCCATCTGGAGCTTCATGTTCATCACCGTTGCCTGTGGTGCTATCTCCGGCTTCCACTCCACCCAGTCTCCTCTGATGGCTCGCTGCATGAAGAGTGAGAAGCAGGGTCACTTCGTATTCTACGGTGCAATGGTCAGCGAGGGCATCATCGCTCTGATCTGGGCTGCTGCTGGCTGCGCACTGTACACCATCACCGACGGCAAGATGGCCGGTCTGGCCGAGGCTCTGGCTGCCGGTCAGTCTGCCGCTATCTACGATGTCTGCCTCAAGACCATGGGTAATGTCGGCGTGGCACTGGCTATGATCGGTGTCGTCATCTGCCCCATCACCTCTGGTGATACTGCGTTCCGTTCCGCTCGTCTGACCCTGGCCGACTGGCTCAAGATCGATCAGGACAGCTACGCAAACCGCCTGAAGCTGTGTGTCCCCGTGCTGGGCGTGTGCTTCCTTGCT